>Ga0114933_10001652_pt1 | contig 24471 bp, 14 predicted proteins | sample 4SBtaG_FD_89691 | JGI IMG/M metagenome (GOLD analysis project Ga0114933, IMG submission 89691) | Deep subsurface microbial communities from Kolumbo volcano to uncover new lineages of life (NeLLi) - 4SBTROV12_W25 metaG | ecosystem: Environmental > Aquatic > Marine > Volcanic | place: Kolumbo... | reverse complement strand
TGACCCCAAACACTTTTTCCGGGTTATCTTTCCAAACTTCGTAATCGGTAATCACTGGTACACCGATACCTTTGAATACCGCTTGCTGGTTCCAAGGTTCTCCAACGCAATAACCATATATGGTTCCCGCTTCCAGCGTCGCGGGCATTTGCGGAGGTGGGGTCACCGATAGCAGCGCATCGGCGTCGATTTGACCGGTAATGTCGGCCGGCGGTGCATAATAACCGGGCTTAATACCACCGGCCGCCAACCAATAGCGCAATTCATAATTGTGGGTTGATACCGGAAACACCATACCCATGTTGAATTTTTTACCTTCGCTTTGGTATTTGTCGACTACCGGCTTCAGATAATCCGCCTTGATCGGATGAACCGGTTTGCCGTCTTTGTGCGGTACATTGGGCTTCATTTGTTTCCATATGTCGTTGGAAACCGTAATGCCATTACCGTTTAAATCCATGCTAAAAGCGGTAATCACGTGCGCTTGTGTACCAAATCCGATAGTTGCGCCCAAGGGTTGACCGGCCAGCATGTGGGCCCCGTCCAATTCGCCGTTTATCACCCGGTCCAGCAGTACTTTCCAATTGGCTTGCGCTTCCAGGTTCACATATAGCCCCTCATCTTCGAAGTAGCCTTTTTCGTAGGCGATGGCCAAAGGCGCCATATCGGTCAGTTTGATAAAACCAAATTTCAAGTCTTCTTTTTCAAGATCTTCCACCGCAAATCCATTTGATACAAAACTTCCGATCAATATTGAGCCAACAGCGAGTATTAATGTTTTAATTGAGACGTTGGTTGTTTTGGTTAGATGTCGTATTTGTAAAGTCATTGATGATCCTATCGATAAATTGAGCAGTAACGTTCGATTTGTTCTTAAACCAAAGCTAACGGTCTAAGTCATTCATGTTTGATCAAAAATCAACGCCAACCGAGACCCAGAATTTCTGCGTATCTGTGGCAAAATTGCGGGCAAAGTAATTGGCGTATTTGAATAATACGGTGTAATGCTTGGCGAACTTTTTGACCACTAGCGCATCGATCTCGTGGCCATAATCGATGCCACCAACCGCTGAATCGAACTGGTGATATATCGCTGCCATTTTGACGCCGAACAACTTGGTCGAAATGACCCCGTAGAGATCTTGTATACCTTTGGGCGGAGTGACTAAAAATTTATCGGCCCAACCGTTAAATGCGTGATTGGTTCCCAAGGGCGTCTGCAATCCGACGTCGTTTTCAGAACCCAATTGCTCCCATCCGACCTGCCCGGTTAAATTGGTGAAGCCCCAACCGATTTCGGGAATCTCGAAGCCACCGATTACATGGAAATAATCGGCTTCGTAGCGATTTGGATTATTTTGATAATCTTGTTGATAAGCGTATTCGGCTGTATAAAGCCCATTTAGATTATCCATCAACTCGCTCTTCCCTTTGAACCGGATACCGTAACTTTGAGTTGAAAACCGCAACAAATTCGGGTTGGTCCCGCTGTAGTCCAAAAGATAGGCATAGCCGGTCAATTTTCCGAAATTCGGAAAGGTATGCGCAATATTGAAAATGGGTGACGTCATACTAATGTCCTTCGACAATATGTTTTTGACGTTCCACAAGAAAGCCCCTTGGACCGTGGTATTTGGCAAGGATGTGTTCGCGACGGAAACGGAGTCGAACGTTTGTTCCATTTGCCGCCAGACTACGTTACCTATCCATCGAACATTGTCGTAAGCAATGCGCTGCCGACCGGCTTTCAAGTCTGTATCGGGTATACCGGTATAACTTAACCAACCTTGGTTGACCTCAGCAACTTGTGGATCCGCAATAATGGGAAATTGCGTTTTCCCGTTCCGTAAACTGTTATAGTCTTCAACAAATACTGGGGTGTTACCTTCGAATTCGATGAAAGCTTGTAGATCCCAAAGTTTTGGTGTCAAGTAACCCAAGCGCAAACGAATCGGGTCACCGTTCGCGGTTCCCAAACCCTCTTGGTCGACATTCTCATAGCGCCAATTCAAGTTGAGTTTAATTTGGCCCCAGTCGCCAACTAGCGCATCTTCAATGGCGTGGGTGATCGAGTCCGTCTGGCCGACCGGGTCTGCAAAAACCGACCAAGCGCTCGTCATCAATGCCAGAAAGACCCCGGCGAATCGAATCAACATAAATTTTCCCCTTTTCCCGTTTTGTTTGTCTGTTGAATGTGAATGTTATTCACGCAAAAAAAAACGCCCTCAGCACAGCCTTGGGCCGTACTGTAAGACGCCGTTGTCTCTCAGACGCAGTCCGCCGTTGGACTACGTTCGTGTTAGTACCAAATTTTATCGGCCGGTGCGGGGATTCAAATAATCCTAACCGATCATTCGTATTTTATTATCGCCGCGGTAAGCTAACCAAAATTCATCTTTTGCTCCGCCGTTGGAGCGTTTCTGATGTAAAAGCAATTAAAGTGCCAGGTATTTTCATCAGGGCTGGTCAATCGGATTATATAAAGGTATCAAAACTAAACTCCGTGCTGGTGATGCGACATTTCGCACTTCAGAATTCTTAGCAATCGCAATATTAGAAAAATGCAATGCACTATCTCGATGCAAGTTTTGGTTAACGTTTGCTGCCGTGGTGCATAGATTTACTCCAGATAAACCAATCATCAGTCGGAATGACACAAATTTCAAATAACTAGAATCTGCCGACCCTAATTACAGCAGGCCGGCGTCCGAACGCGAGTATCACCAAACCTATTTTCATCGTGAATAATACGCCCTGGCATAACTATTGCCCTGATATTACGTCTATCACTCGAAGAATAATATTATGCTCAGCACCAATCGAATTCCCGCGTCTCCTTGCACCCAATTGACCACCCAAGGGCGCCCGTTGCATAGAAACCCAATAGTCTTGCCGATTTGGGCAATCGTATGCTCGACTCGCCCGACGAGGTACGCAAGAAATGTATCATTGTTCCGGCTGGTAATACGGGATATCAATAGCGCTAACGGATCTGACAGATAGCGATGGAAAAATTAAAATACCTGTTGATCGGCGAAAAAGATAACCGTCAAGCGAATACGATCGAGCTAGCCTTATCGGATCGTTCTGATGATCGCCTGGAAAAACTATTCACCGATTCGGAGATCGATAAACATGTCGCGCGAATTCGTCCGGATGTTTTGATAGTGGTCACCGAATCCCTGAAACCCAGAGCGTTACAGTCGATCCGAAATATCAACGATCAACACCCGATCCCGATCATCATTTTTGCTGAGCAACACAAACGCCGCAGTCATATTGCGAACGCGATAAACTCGGGCGTGAGCGCGTATATTGTAGATGGCTTGCAGACCGCTAGAGTTAACACAATTGTGGAAATAGCGATCGCCCGCTTTCAGTACAATCAATCACTGCAGCACGAACTCGAACAAACCAAGACCAAGTTACGCGAACGCAAAATAGTCGATCGGGCAAAGGGAATCCTGATGGATCAAAAAGGGATCAGCGAGGACGATGCCTATCAAACCCTTAGGAAATTAGCCATGGACCGCAATATTTCTTTATCGGAGATGGCGCAAAATCTGATTTCTGTGGCCCAAATTTTAACCCCGGGCTAACCCCTTTCAAACGACCAGTGCACGCGTGCAATTGATTTAGGGCTTTTCCTATAAGCGAGCACTGACAGTTTGCCGCAGGCCGGACGAATACGGCCAAATTAGCCGCAATCGCGCCAAGACGCTCCGATTTTTCCTTAATTTCACGTCAAAGCGTTCCTATCAGGCATCTTATAAGTTGTCATGCTATTCCAATATTGGGTGGCTATTATGGTTGATTGGACTCACATGAAATTTCATGAGTGGATCCATGAAGCCTAGGTAAGCGTTAATAGTTCGTTGCAATACTCCTTTTTGTGGGCTCCGCAAGCCCGAAACTGATTTATCCAGACCGATTATTTGTGATTTCCAATTGGGTAGCGATTTTATTTTCGGGAATGTTGATCTTGGTTGGGATAATCACTTTTCCATTGCCTTTACCCATCGGGTTGCCGTTGATGATTTTGGGTTTATCCATTCTGTTCCAAAACTCATCACGCGCACGCAGGATCTTCATCAAAATAGTCAAATGCCACCCAAGAATGGCTCGTTATTGGCGTCAATTGCGTAAATCGATGAACGCTTCGAAAAATTCGGAATAACCCCGCGCGCTCCGCTGAGGTTCCGTAAACGCCAATCGATGCAATATTTTTTTTGGTTACCGATCATATTAACTATTTGCGCCTGTTTGCTCTTAACATAATTGTCATAATCGATCACTACAATTGAGCCTTCGTTACCATCACATCTCCCGGAGAATAATAATGTTGAAATCCGCTGGTTTTCGTATTGCGCTTGGGATAGGTGCTGCTGTGTTAATCGCTCACACATCCACCGTTTCAGCGCACACCCAAGGTTGGCCAAGGCATAAATCGTTCAATCGAATCGCAGTTTTTCCGGTATTCAAAAATACCAATATTGAAATTGAAACAGTCGCCGAAATTGTTTCAGCGAGTTCAGACGGCATGAAGCTTATTTACACGGATGGTAAAACCAATAATATAGGATTCGTAGATATTTACGATCCAACCAAACCTAAAGCGCTTGGCGTTGTCGGGTTGAACGGCGAACCGACATCTGTCGCCGTCAGCGATGACTATGCGTTGGTTGCGGTGAACACGTCTGCCGATTTTGTTAACACCAGCGGAGAGTTGGTGGTTATCGATGTCTCCAACCAGGAAATAGTCGCAACGCATCCGTTGGATGGTCAACCGGATTCGATCGCGGTTAGTCAAGACGGGCGCTACGCAGCGATAGCGATCGAAAATGAGCGTGATGAAGATTTGGGCAACGGCGAACCGCCACAAGCGCCCCCAGGGCACTTGACTATCGTTGACAAGGAGGGATCGCCTGCTAATTGGACGATGCGGCAGGTTTATTTCTCGGGTGTTCCTTTGTTGTTTCCCGATGATGCCGAGCCTGAATATGTTGATATCAATAAACGCAACCAGGCGGTTGTGACGATGCAGGAAAATAATCATATTGCTGTCGTAGATCTCAAGACCGGAAACATAATCCGAGACTTCAGCGCTGGTAGCGTAAATTTGGAACAAGTGGATACGGATGAAGAAGATCCTGCTTTGATTACCTTGGACAAAGCATTGACGGAAGTCCCGCGCGAACCGGACGGTGTAACATGGATCAGTAATTCTCGATTTGCGACTGCAAACGAAGGTGATTTATTCGGCGGAAGCCGCGGTTTTTCAATTTTCAAACGCAATGGCCGGCTAAAATATGATTCAGGGAATTCATTGGAACATTTGGTAGTACGGCTTGGCCATTACCCGGATGATCGATCGGGTAACAAAGGCAACGAACCCGAAAACGTTGCATTCGGCCGTTACGGTTTCGAAAAATTGTTGTTTGTCGGGTCGGAACGTTCGAGCGTAATCGCGGTTTATCGAATTAATAATCCGAATCGACCTAAGTTGCAACAAGTATTACCCGCTGGTGTTGGCCCCGAAGGGCTGCTCGCGATACCTCAACGTAATCTATTTGTTGCGGCCAGCGAAGTAGATGACCGGGGTGACAAGATTCGTTCGGTGCTGAATATCTACCGGCGCCAACGGGGTTCGGTTGATTATCCGACGATCAAATCAACCGACCGCGAGGATGGCACGCCAATTCCGTGGGGCGCTTTATCCGGATTGGCTATCGATAAACAGTACGCCAGAAAAGCTTACACAATCCACGATAGTTTTTATCAACAAAGTCGAATTTACTCGATAGATTTACGGCGTAAACCCGCGTTGATTAACGGCGAAACTGTTTTGTACGATTCGCTCGGCAAATTGGCTGCGATCGAGCCGGCATTGGTTAACCAGGATACAACGGTTAATCTGGATCAAGAAGGCATATCAACCCGCGAGGACGGTGGATTTTGGATTGCTTCCGAGGGCGATGATAGTCCGGTGTTTTTTCGAAATCTATTGATCAAAGTTGCAGAAAATGGATTGATTGAAGACGTTGCCACACTGCCTGCCTCGACAACCCAGCGATTGATCCGATTCGGTTTCGAAGGGGTTACCAGCGTCGGTTCGGGCGACAACGAATTTGTATATGTCGCGTTTCAGCGTGAGTGGGCCGACGATCCAACGAATCACGTTCGCATCGGCCGCTACGAAGTGGCCGGCGGGCAATGGAAGTTTTATTATTATCCGCTGGAATCCCCTACATCGCCCAACGGCGGTTGGGTGGGGCTATCGGACCTAGTCCATTTGTCAGGTGACGAATTTGCGATAATTGAACGCGATAATCAGGCTGGCCTAGACGCGACGATCAAGCGCATCTACAAATTTTCAGTCGCGGAGCTTACACCGCTTCCGGATACACCGTTTGGTGTCGAACCTTCTTTCCCGGTGCTACAAAAATCATTGGTTCGGGATCTTTTGCCCGACTTAAGAGCGACGGGCGGCTTGGTGTTGGAAAAAATCGAGGGTTTAGCCGTCGATAAGAATGGAAACGCGATGATTGTGAACGATAATGATGGGGTTGACGATTCCAACGGCGAAACACAGTTATTAAGATTGCATGGTTTATTCAAATAATTGAATTTCGGATTTGAAAAGCCAGTGGCAAACCCACTGGCTTTTATATGTCCGCGCCGAGGATTTTAGGCGACTCAATGTTTCTTTGATGCCAATCGATTATTAGTCATGAATCATCAGGTACTTGGAGACAAACATATGGAGAACGTATACCGGCCGCTTGAGCGACCGCAACAATGTGAATGACTCTGGTAAAAAGCGGCCATCGACGTGTTTGCAACCAATAGCAAAATTGCCGACTCGCATCAATTTGGCAAATTCTATTGCTTCTAGTCATTCGACTTCTTTTTTCAGTTTGAATATCGTCCAGCCAACGATAATACGCAATGCAATCCAAACACGAGCCATCTTTTTCAACCTATTGCGGATTGTTCTTGACGATCGCTGCCAGCCAGGGAGAGCGAATGCGAAGGCTGGTAGTCCCCGATAGCGGCCACGCCGCACTGTTTTTCCGTCGTGCGATAGCGCAGAGGAAAACAAAGTAGGCATACGAAAAGTCGCGTCTAGTCATTCGAGGGAGTGTTGTGTAAGCCTGCGCCGAGTTTACAACGGTGTGGCGGAGCGGCACGGACGTAGGACGGCCGGGGCACAAATGGCTGTCGCGTTGGCGAGTCGATTTTGGAAACTTGGACGTCCCAAAATCTTGTGTGTTGAAAAATAAGCAACGAACCGGTTTTCGTTAGAATAGGAATGCTAATGAAAATGGAAAGGCAGGCCGCAAAAATCTGGGTTCGACTGAAACCGTGTGAAAGCTCAGGTCGCCTTTCCAATCTTTAAATGAACTCGAACAGTTGCCTGGAACACTTGGTGATTCCGTATCAACAAGAATGAGAATTTAAATGACCCTCAAGATGACAAATAGACCTGATAAATGCAAGATGATTGGTGTAGATGTAGCCAAACTTAAATTGGATATTTCTTTTGATAGCAAATAGTTTGTAACAATCGATAATCGAGAGAAAAATTTTTACCCATTGGTCAGACAAACTTCGAAACTCGATAAAGTTTGTTTTGTTGTAGAAGCAACCAGAGGCTATGAAAGAAAGTTAGTCAACTTTCTATTATCTAATGGGATTGCGGTCAGCGTTGTTAATGCCAAACGTGTAAGAGACTATGCTAAAGCCATTGGACAACATGCGAAAAACGATCGTATCGATGCCCATGTCATCCGCCAGTATGCAGAAATGGTGGACCCTAGAATCTGCAAGCAGAGAACAAAAGAAGCTGATCGGCTGGCTGCGTTGATTAAACGTCGAGATCAGTTGATTAAGCAACGAACCGTAGAAAAGCAGCACCTTGAAACGGCAGTGGCCTCCGAACCCCTTCGTTCTATCAAGCAATTTATTAATGCGTTTGATCAGGAAATCACAAAAATGGACGCATTGATTGAGACACTGATTAGTCAAAATGCCGTATTTAAAAATCGGGTACAGTAGTTCGTAGGCGTCAATGGTATTGGTGCCATGACGGCCTCAACTCTGGTATCGCAACTCCCTGAATTGGGTACTCTATCCAATAAACAAATCAGTGTTCTGGTCGGTTTGGCGCCATTTTGTCGCGATAGTGGCGGCCGACAAGGCAAAAGAGTAATTTATGGTCGGCGCGCCTTAATTCGATCGACACTTTACATGGCAACACTCAGTGCTGTTCGCCACAATGCACCCATTAAATTATTTTACCAACGGTTAGTTGCCCACGGAAAACTGAAAAAAGTAGCGCTGGTTGCGTGTATGAGAAAGCTGCTCACGATTTTAAATGCGATGGCAAAAAATGAAACGACATGGAATCCCAATTACGCCAATCTCACTTGATTTTTAACACAGTTGCTTTCACGAGGTAGCGACACGCTTGTTTTGGAGACGACGCAGGTACTTATAAGGTCTTCAAATATTCAAGCAAATCGCCAGCTTTGGAGGCGGATATTCGCTCTACCACGGCTTTTCGATTATTAGAAATATCCAGGTCTTTTGTATCGGGACACAATTCCGCGCCGTACTCATGCCCGCCATTGTCCCGACCAAACTCAGACGTATCATAGGTTTTCACCAAAACAGTCTCATAAGGGCTATATCGCTGCTTCGGCTTGTTTTGCCATTCGAATCCAACCATAGCCGTATCGTAATATATAACACCGCGCAAGAATTTTTTCGGCCGCGTATCTGGACAAAGCATATTCATCAATGTGGGTACCGAACCGTTATGTAAATATGGTGCTCGAGCCCAAATTCCATGCAACATATCCACCTTGTAACCGTTTTTCGCTGCGCGTACTCTACCCGGGGTATCTTTGAAATAATCATCATATGCCGTAGCGACATCGGTAATCACTTCTCCTTCATCGTTACGCGGCAAACACCAATCATTATCCGGGTTATTTTTTATAAAAATTCTACAGGATTCCATCACCAATGCGGCCAATCCGTATCGCGACACATCGGTATTAACCAAGGATCTATTCTCATCCACCCCCAGTTTAGCAGCCGGAATAATTTCGTTATTGTTGGGCTTATGGCATCCTGCGCATTCCTGTTTGAATATCGCCATACCACGCAGTGCTTTCTCGCGGTCAATATCGAAAGGATAAGGCGGAGGTGGCAAATTGTTGATAAACGGATTCAGCGGTTCATGAATTCTAACGTTGGTCTTTCGAGAATCGCCAGTCGCGGACGTCCCTGATGCCAGGGTCCTTGCTGCTGCACCCTGATTCCCATCCCAATTTGCGAGGTCACGATGAGCGCTCCAATTGAGACTTTTAATATCGATTGGAGCCGGTACCGGCGGCACCCAGTTCTTTAGATTCTTTAGTATTCGTGCTCCGGCTTTGTCGGGACCAACCGCACCATCGAATCCGTCTATATCGTCAATCCCGGTAAAAATGGGATTATCCGGATTGTCTTGGTACATGAATTCGATATAGCTATTGTCCGGGCGCAATGAATGAATCGCGACCAGACCCGAAGCAATACCAAATGCGTCCATCTGCCCTATTCTATTGTTCAATACATCGGGGACTTTTTGCTCCGGCGAATCCCTTTTTGGATTATTGGGGTTAAACGCATGCTGTTTTGCAATCTGGTGATAAATATATTGCGTTTTGATAGCTACACCGATTAAATCACCAAGATACTTGGAGAAATCTTTAAGAATCCAATAGGTTTGCAGCTTTGCCCGTTCTATTTGTTCCGGGCTCGATCCGTAAATTGTTTTTACGATTTCAGGGTCCCGTGCGTTGTTGAGCATACGCGTATACAAAGCAATGACCGCTTCTTTGTTCGGTTTAATCTCATCCGGATTCGGTAACTCGGTCGCATCAATTGAGAATCCAGATTCTATCAGCGCCAACCCGGTTTGCATCAACACCCCAGCATAATATTGCTGTTCTATTTCGGTATTTGGCATGCCCGGTAGGAACTTCATTTCCCCTGGCTTGACAATATCTCCGTTGCTATCAAATTCCGCTCCAACGATGACACGTCCCTGATGGCACCCGGAACAGGAGAAAAATACCGCATCTACTTTGGGCGGTTGTTGAAATAAATGTGACTCAGTTTCATAGTCAATATCCTCTTTCGAATGTCCTTTTCGTATCTTGGTCAATACAAGCCCGAGTTTTTTGACAAATTTTGGGTCGTAGTCAACACCAAAAATACCGGCAAACCATCTAACCCCGCGTCCAAATACGCCTTCATCCTTTAATTTAAGACGTTTATCGATATCGTCAATGACTTCAACCTCGACCGTTGGATCATAGACGAATCCATTGGGCAGCAAATGCACGCGTTGATCTGGACTTTTTGCAATACCGTTTTCATAATCTTCCGGATTAGGACCGACCCCCAAATGGTCCAATGTATAGGTTTCTTGATCGGCCTCGCTCGGAACCTCGGATTTTTTCTTCCATATCTCTGCCAACCGAAGTAAATGTGGATCCTTTTCGGTGGCTGGATCCAACGATAAAATAGTTTTCAGAAGAACGTAAGGAGGCCCACCAAAACCAACCGGGTGCTCGGCAAACCAGTTCCACGCCAATGCCGGCGTATGTCCAACTTTAAACCCATAGGCAACCGATCTATCCCCATCCGTATCTTCCAGATAGGCGATCAGTTCCGTTTCGCGGCGCTCCATTTCTTGTTGCCATGGCGTATTACCGTTAACAACCCAATCGTCTGAGCTATGACCTTTAGCAGGTGGGCTTACCCCAACTCCAGCATCGGCGCGAGATTGATTGCCTAAATCCAATTGCTGAGCCATGCCGCCAACGGTAAAACTCATACACAAACAGAATAAAACCAATCTGGAGTAGATTCTCATCGCAAACTCCTATGCGAAATATTGACGCGTTGTTCCGACATCATCAAAGCACAAGCTGAATGTCGTCGCGTACAAGTTATTATTATCCAACTGTAATCTGCCGAAACGTCTTTCCAGTGGAAATGCTTTTTCATCCGCTCGCGGATCGGGACGCCGGACGTTTTCCAGGGCCAAAATCGATATCATTGCTTCAACCATGATAACGGGCGATACATATTGCCCCAGACATTTATGTCGACCATGCCCATATTGTAAATAATACTTTTGATCCCGACCTAGAATAAATGAGCTCGGGTTCTCGATATCTTGCATTGCCGAACCATGAGCTGCAAATATCAAAGTGCCCGCCCGAATAGGACGACTTCCCGCGATCGTTGCACCTTCCTTTATACATTCCCTAAGCAACACTTCGCCCTGCGGCTGCAAGCGCAAGGCCTCATACATGTATTTACGCAATTCACTTCTGCTGTTTGCAACGTCTCGATTTTCCAGAACATTGATCGCCAAACTACGCGCTTCATCGAAACTGCCGTAGCGTAAATCGCTGCCAGCTACTTGGCCCTCATTCAAGCCATACTCTCTCTCTTTCAATCGAATCATCGAATCGATCACCCGGCAAGTCGCTTCTTCCTGGCCGGCAATCGCCCCAACGACAGTACCCATTACATTCTCGGCAATTCTCAAATCGGTGACCCGATTAGGATCGAAATCACACCGATCTATGGTCGTTGGAGATAACCCCATTTGTATCTTTAGCAAGCGTGTTAGCATAGTATCCGGAACTTCAGCTCCGGTTTGCAATGCTCGGCGTTGGTTTTCGATCTCACTCAGGATACACACCAATAATTCACGGTAAGCGCGAACCCCTCGAGCCTGTACCTCAATGTCTTTCTGAACATTATTAAAGAAATTCTGAAACGCGGCTTTTATCCATTGATACAACTGCATTTCGTCAGGAATAACCCCGTCACCCCGCTTCAATGCAGTATCCGGCAGATCAACAACGTTGCCATCAGGTTTTTCCAGGCGCAAAGGTAACGCTGTTTGACCGTCTGGGCCAGCCACCTTTTCGCCATAATATTTCAGCATGTCATCGTTTAGCTCAAAGCTAGAATTTTGCTTTGCGACGGGTACGCCAAGGTAATGCTGCGCCAACGTGACCGGTACAAAACGCGCCAATGCAGGCACTACATCAATAACACAATCCCCGTTAGTTCGTGCCTTATCTAATTCAATATTCAATCGACGCATTGAATCCCGGTGTATCAGGTCGGTTATATTTTCTCCATCCCCTGCGTTTACAACCGTCGTCAATAAGCGCTTATCATTGATATATTTGCTATCGTCGTCGGTACTTAATATAAATGTATCCAGACCTCCGTTATATTCGGGAGTCATAGACTTCACCATTTCCCTACCGTAGGGATCTACCGTAAATTCAGAATGTCGCGATAAGACATCCAGTACCGTATCGTGATTGACGACCATAATTGGACCGAATGGCGGCTGAAACAACTTCTCTTTTTGCCGAATCTCAGCCAGCATTGGGTAGGGGCGATATTTCAGAAAAAATCCGCAAACCCCGCCGACGGCTCTGCCTTGTCGGACTGCAGCAAGTTTCAAACGATTTAATTCGGCATCGTCCGGTGCTATTGCACCGGATTTTGCTTTGCCGGCGAGTTCGGTCAATTTGGCAATATCGACTGGATTATCCTGCATAATACGACCAATAGTCTGATAGAACGAACCTATCGCTTCGGCAAAATGCTCACGCAAATAACCGAGATCGGGTATAGTAAAATCGACTTTTGATTCGGGAGGAGATTCCGGTGGTTGTGGGTCTGTTTGGGCGACCTGTCCGTCCGTGATGTTTTGAAAAAAAGCAGAAATTCTATTTTTTATTTCTTCTAATAAACTGCTTAAATCGAGCTCTGAAAACGAAATCCTCATGAATTCGTACTCCTTAGCCTATAAATCTCCAGTACATCTTAGACAGGATGTTGTTCAATTTAAGGCTGGAAATTAATACAGAACAAAACCAATATCCTTGGACCTGGGATTACGTTATCATACAATTTCGTGGCGAACAACCACCCTCCGGTTAGCCCACTTCGAGTTCAGCGGCAAAGAAATTTGTAAGCATTGAACCAATAAGGACAGACCATAATGATTTCTCACTTCTTCGTTAAATCATTGTTATACGGGTATTTCTTACCCGCAAACCTCTATATAAAAAAAGGACTCCATTACCATGAATAAGGTTCTCGTTACCGGTGCGACCGGATTTCTTGGCTATCATGTTATAAAACTATTGAACCAGCGAGGGATTCGACCCCGCGCACTTGTTTCGTCAACTGAAGACCTTTCAGCCAGCGGACTGACACAATTGGATATAGATGTTGTACAAGGTGACGTCGACGACAAAATATCTCTAGCGAGTGCATGTAAAGGGATCGATACAATTTTTCATTTGAAATTTGGCATTAATCTAAGCGCTGGAGCAGAAGCGGAAAAAGAACTTCACGAAATTAATGTCGTTGGCACGCGTAGTCTGCTAGATGCGGCAACCGAAGCAAAGGTCCAAACAATCGTAGTCAGCAGCAGCTCGCTGGCTGTCGGTCTTAACCGGGAACCCAAACCATTGGACGAAACCGCAGATTGGGAAGCACACCGGTTTGACCTGCCCTATGCCATGTCACGCCGACAAGCTGAAATGGAAGCTTTGGCCCGGGCCGAACAGACTCAGAGTCCGAGCATTGTAGTCATTAACCCTTCATTCACCATGGGACCCGAAGACTTCATCGGTGCACCGGCAAATAAACTGATAAAGACATTGGGTAAGGGTGGCTTTCGGTTCAGCATCCCTATAGGTTTTGGCTGTCTAGATGTACGCGACTATGCCGATGGCGCATTGCGGGCCGCAGAGAAAGGGCGCCACGGAAAACGCTACATTCTAAGTGGTCATAACGTCATGCCGGACCAATTGATAACCGACGTTGCTGGCATCGCTGGTGTGGAACCGTCCAGCTTTATGATTCCAGTTCCAGTATGGATTGTGAGTCCAATTATCATGCTATTGGGTTTATGGAGCAAAATTAAGAAACAGCCGCCTAAGGTAAGCAGAAGCATTCTTCAACTTTGGAACCGACATGCGTGGTACGATACCAGTCGTGCCTTAGAGGACCTCGACTGGAAACCGCGACCACTCGCTGACTCGATCAAAGATAGTTTGGACTGGCTGCGTGCTAATGAATCGAGCGGATAACGTAGCGCTAATTTAACCTCGATAAACGGCAATTCAGGCCGTACCAGCAGAACCGGTAACTTTGTAGTGCCAAAGAACCAACAACGGGGGCGCTATCAGTTCAAAAGCCAGCGCGACCAAAATCCTAAAACTTGGTAATTCTTGATCGAATAACGGCAGTGCCCTGGCTATGCCGGCAACCAGCACCATCGCCATGAGTATCCGAAATAGAACAACCTCAGTTTGCAATCGAGTTTGAATCCAAATAATTAAACATCCGAAACCCAGATAGATTGCGGATAAATATCGATATTGACCATCGGCCGCCGACGAAAATTCCGTATCCGGTATGAGTCGATCTAATCCCGACAAAATCCCCATAGTGCCAAGAAAAATAGGCACCAAACCGAGCACCCCAAGGAGTATACGAAGATTCCTTAGCGTAATTTGTTGCGCGACGCGCGTAAAAATATTCGATTCCATCAGATTCATCCCCCCAAGCCTTAATATCCCTCCCAATCATTATTGAGAGGCTATTCGATAATGACATCACTACCGAATGTGTCCATTTCCAGTCCTCATAAATGCAATTCGGCATGACTTTAACCCATTCAAGATCTACAGGTATAAGCAGCAACGACCCGCTACGAAAATCTCAGCACATGCGGCGTAAATCATGGCGTTATCCTGTTATCGAGGGTTTAAAATTCGAGCACCCTATACGCCTGGTTTATACAGTCCTCAAGCGAAGCTTTTTTTGCACGGATAAATCGTATTAGAAGGTTTTCATATATTCGACCAACGCCCATTTTTGGTCATCACTGATACAACTTATATTTTCATCGCTCGCGGATCGGCAAATGACTGTGTTATGGCCTTTATCCTCAATAAAATCAGGAATCTGATTATGCTTTAATAATCCCGGCACCAGGCGTTTCAGTTCTTCATCGAATTCCTCGTTGCCTTTTAACGCTTTCACGACGCGAACTAACAGTTTGGGGTCGGCAAGCAACTTTTTAATACCGGCAATTCCTTCCTTCTTATCGAATTCCCTGAGATTGATATTCGCCAGTAGCTTGATCGGCGTGCCGGCCGGAACCCTTATTTCGTGAGAACGAAATCGCAATACCGTATCGATCGGTGTGACTTTGATCGAGTCGGGTCCCAAACGTTTTTCTGGCCAAAGCAATTTTTCCGAAGCGTCGATAAACGCCTCCATACGCCCCTTGACCGACGGATCATGGTTATATAGCCCGACAGAATTATTGATCAAAAATGGCGCTGTTGCCCAAATACTGATTAAAGACGGCGTCCGATAATATCCACGCCCTCCTCCTGGAAATTCAAATTCGATGGGATTCTCTGTATCGAACGGGTTGTATAAGCTCGCCTTACTTATAGGCGGCAATTGTTTATAGGTTTTGGATGAGAAATTTTGCCACAAATGACCTTCCAATGCGTTCGTGCCCATCGCACGCGCCGCATTGGTCCCTATTGCTATGCTTGCATCGTCCGAATACAGCGGGTAACGCCGATCGTCGGACAAAAAGTTCTTATCCAGAAAATCATCCTGCATGACCAGAGCCGTCCAATCTTCGCTGGCCGATTCCGCATGCTTTTCCGTTCCCTCGTGGCTATAACCTTCCGGTAATTTGCTTGAATGACAGCGTGCACAGTGTGTTCCGAAAACCTGTTTACCCTGCGCAATTTTGCTTTCGTCCGGTTGATACTTTGTTCGCAGCGCTTCGTCGGTATAACTTAACGCTTTGGTTAAAAGGTACGGCGGCGGTGAATCCAAGAATGCAGCGGCATCGTCCATTCGCGCAGAGGTCAAACGCCAATCTTCACATTCTGCCTCAGCCTTCTGTAAATCGAACGGTATTTGCGGTTTAAAACCAATAAAGGTTTGCTCCAACCCCATCCTGTAATCACCGCAAGTGCCGATATTGACATATACCCTCAAAGCCGCCGCGGCCGCGCCAATCGAATCAGATCCGTCTTTGAGAATATGTGGCACCGGACGCGAAATTCCGTCGTTCATAACTTCGTTATAGGTTGGTCGGGCGGAATTGATCAAAAAGATGGAATTGATCGCGTTAGGGTTATCGATAAAATCGGTACTGGTGCGTGAAGTATCCGAGGTTCCAGGTGGTTGTAATTCATTCACCCAATAGCGGAATTCGTCTTCTTTGTAACCACCGCCAAATAACGCACCCTCGCGGAGGTATTGGTTTCCCAGCGCACCCGCCAAATTCTCCCATTTCGGGTTTGCCGGATCTGCTGGGGGATAAACAGGATTTAGCGCAATATGGCACACACCGCAGGTTAGACCGGACACATAGGGCGGTTCAATTCTAGCGTCTTTCTTGAGAAATGTTTCCGCATCCCATTTTGCAGGATCAAAATTTGGGTTTGGGAATAAACGAATCCCCATGACGCCACTCGAATACGGATCCTCGCATACATCCAACCATAGACCGTACGCATCAGGTTCGGTAGCTTGTTTACAGCCCGGATCGTTGATCGCGCCAAATTTTTTGAAACGAATTGCCCGATTGCGGCTATCAAGGTAATCGAGAAAATTAAAATTAAGGTCCGCGCCGGTAATTTTCGAAGCTTTCCAAGAAAGTGCTTCCGCATGCCGAAAAAAACGAGGATTACCGCGGGCGTTGTCCGCAGGTTGGGTTTTGCTGAGCGGGTCGCCGCCTACCCATAGATACCAAGTACACGCACCACGCTGTTGTTGTGGCGTCAGGTCATAACCATAATGATTGGGATCAACATACCCTGGAATACCCCCGCATTCCGTATCGTAACCTGCAAAGCGATATTCAACGGGGTCGGGAAACTTTGTGTCACCGCCCGTCTCGGGCGCTTGATTATCACACGCGGTCGAAATAATAGTTATTGCAACGCACAATAAATATTCCACCCTCAACTTTTTCATCACAATACTCCTCCTTTTCGCCAACCCTTATTCTAAAATTAGGCCTTTTACGGGTCAGCCTGAAAAATGGTCCGCTAACATAGCGGTAGTAGAAAAAGTAAACCCTAGTGTATTTGGTGTATCCTAACGTTCACGTTATTGTTTTGAACGAAATTGTCAAGTTACAATTTCACTTCAACGCGATCCAATTGCCCACCGCCGCCGTACGAATATTTATTTGACTATATTAAATTTCATTTATCGGGTTTCTATCGTCGGAACCAAGGTCTTTTGAATGACCCGTTTAAGTCCTCGATAAACCGAATCGTAGAACCTGATTTTTTACTCAGAACAATCCTAAAAGATCAGAACCCAAACTGACCAAACTATTCCATGCCTGACTTTCCAATATATACGGAAAGGAGTAATGTTTAACATTAGAGAAATAAGAATTTCACGACTTCACGATCGATAGTATTTCTTTTCATTCAGGCTAAGCAATACCTTGTATTGCAAATTGTTGCAGGAGAGCTTCGATATGCGCAGATTACAAAACTGGAATGAACAAATTAATTTTTCTGTCCCAGAAAATAATTTCAAAACGCCAGACAATATTTCTGAAATACAAACTATTGTCAAAAATGCCCACGACAACAATCAAAAAATTTCGGTCATCGGTGCCATGCATTCAACCACCGAATGCATGGTTGGCGATGGTTGCATCATCTCGCTGAAGAATATGAATCGCATTTTGTTGATCGATAGGATCAATGAATACGTCACAGTAGAAGCCGGCGTAACGTTGACGCAATTATCCCAAGCCTTAAAGACGGCCGATTTACAGCCGCCAGTCAATCTCGAATTTGGCAATTACCATATTGGCGCAATCAGCGGTGCACACGCTAATGACACATCCTTAACCCGTAAGTCTCAATTCTCTTCCTTCGTCATAGGCGTTAAGCTAGTAACAGCCAACGGGGATCTATTAGAGGTATCAGAGTCGAGTAATAGCGAGCTATTGCCGTTTGTTCGCTCTCATTTTGGACTCCTTGGAGTCATCTGCGAAATTTCGATTCGTATCTTCGAAAACGAACCGATATTCATTACTGCTAAAATCGATAATATTGACCATTTGGTTGAAAACTTCGACGAGGAAATTGAAACCTTAAAAACCAATCAAGACCAGGCTTTTGGTATGCTATTTCCATACAGCCGAAACATATTATGGGAATGTCGGAAATTTGTAGATAAAGATACAGCAACCCAACGGTCACGATTAAAAATAATTATAGATTTGGTACAAGCTAAAGGTTCCAGATGGTCTACTGATCTGTTACTGCCAATACTGAAGATAATTACCAAAATAAGTACCATTTTCAACGCATCGTCGTTGTTGGATAAATTGCTCAGTAGCTCAATCATAGAAAAATCGCTCAAACTATTTCGCATGGGCGGCTATATCATCAATCCCTGTGACCGGGGCCTTGTATACAAGGAATCTGGAGCAGGATTTGATTTTTACGATTGGCTATTTCCCGAAGATCAGTGGAGTAATATGCTGTGCGACTTCCTACAATTGTGTGAAAAATTTAGAAACGAACGTGGCTTCGTTTTATCTTTACCTACATTAGTTTATTTCGTCAAAAAAGATGATTCATCGATACTTTCCCGATCGCGTAAATCCGACATGATGACTATCGACCCCACTTTCCCCAATCCAGAAAACAACAATTGGAGAAGTTTCAGGCTTGAATTTAACAAAATAGCGTTATCCCACAACGGCATTCCGCATATCAATAAGACACGGGATGGCGCTATTCACCATTTTGCCGATACGATTGATAGCCGCAATAAAAACAAATACCTTAAAAAACGCAAAGAGCTCGATCCCAATAATCTTTTTCTTAATGATTATTTTAAGCAACTATTTAGAATCGCATGATTAATTTTTTGTCACGAGAGGTACCGTGGCAAAATCAATTATTCGATAGCAGTAACCTGAAATAATATTAATGGTTAGATATTGTCAGACGTACGTTAAATATACTCCCAAACATTATTTGTCTTAACTTTGCAATTGGAATACCAAAGCGAATCATCCAACGCCCGATCAATCAACTTGAACGGCTAATAATTCCGCTGATACAAGTGTGTCTATGAATTACCAGAAAAATTATTCCACATTCGTTTTCCCTTCTTCTACCTCGACATCATCTAATTTTTCAACTTCTTCAACTTCTTCAACTTCCACTGGTTTCTGTTGCTCAATTTTTAATAGCCATTTTTGTTCAGTAATGCAGGAATTCGGTGAGCTATGCGCTACTATGTTTGCCAATACGAAACCTTCCGACAGCTCATTGGGTAAATTTCCAGTGACCTGGTAACCGTAATGGTCCCTGACATCAAGATCAACTTTATATTCCTTAATTATTACTTGGATCGAATTCGGAAGCGTATTGGATGAAGCGGTGAAAGATATTTGGCCACCAGGCTCTATATTTTTTGCTGGCTTCAGGTTTTTGAATTTGGGGGGCACGCATTTTGGCACATAACCGCCACCTCCGCCCCCACCGCCATAGCTCCAGACCGGGCTAGCCACTAAAAAAAGTACCAAAACTAAAAAATTTCGATTAAAGAATGTTGTTATTTGCATGTTGACCTCTGTATGTGAATCGATTAGATCGGTGTTTTTTGCGAGCGTTGGGCGCTTTTTCCGGTATATCCGTTGAAACATTTTACTTTAACGGTACGTTTTCGATTGGTTCGTTGTGATCCTTGAATAGAAACTAAGCCGGCTAATTGACGCTCATTTTTCGCTTGTAGCAATACCATCCTATCGAATTATTTTTATGCTATTTAGGACAGGTGGGCTGATTATAATGCTAAATTGAATTGAAGCGCATTATTGATTGTTGATCAGATCGATTCGTAGATCCAGCTTATCGGCTTTAACGTGGATCTCATCACCCAAGAAAAATAACCGTGCAATCGATTTTCAAGTCTACGTATAACGTAAAAATAGCAACCGAATAGACTATTTGGCGCATACCAATTCTTCGAAGGCTCCGCCAAGAACCAATTGAAATCGAAAAATTTTGTATTTAGAGCCCATTGAACAGCCTGCCTGGTTAAATTGATTTTAGTAATCGTCCCAAACTCACGGCGCTAGCCCATCTTTGCTTCTCAGCAAGAATTAAATGTTGTCTTTGAATGACAAACCTATCGATTAACTGCCTGGCTCATTAATCGATTATCGACGAATTGACCATGGTCATGATGGAATTTCTCGGAAAGCCCGGTCTCATAGCCCGCGCCCTCGACATAGTGCGTTAAATCTTCCATCTCCAAAATTGTAATATGTTTACGCCTAACCGAGATCAGCCCGCGATCCCTGAACTGGGTTAGCGTTCTGCTGACTGTTTCCATTGCCAAACCCAGATAGTTGGCGATGTCACTGCGTGACATACTCAAAACGATACTACAGGAACCAGATTGAAGTGCGAATAGCTTGGTGGCGATATCGATCAGAAAGGACCCCACACGTTTTTCGGCGGCGGTTCCGGCCAAATGTAAACTATGCATCCGTTCTTCTCTCAACATACGGCTAAGCTGTGCGACCAACTCAATATGCAACTCCGGATGTTTCTGCGCAAAGCTTTTAAATTTGACGTATGGAATTTCACATACAAACGTGGTTTCCAATGCGATCGAAGAATTCAAATAATGACCTGTATCGATAGCATCCGCCCCCACTAAGTCTCCAGGAAAGCGAAACCCAACCAAATGTTCATTACCTGCATCATCCAACTGATAGACCTTTACGCATCCACTCAATATCGTAAAGATTGAATTAAACGGATCCGACATTCTAAAAAGATGCTTGCCGGCTGCGATGCGCCTCGATCTTTGGACATTTGCGTCGTACTGCCGCAACACATCATTACCTAATACTCGAGCGAGACAGCCACTATGCCGGTAACATCCATCACATGAATTTTCCAACAGGTGTACGTTGATTCCCACTGCATTACGGGCCAAATTTTGATCTATTCGGTTGGCGCTATCAAATTGCATGAGATTCTCCGAAATTCTAAAGCCTTATTAAATAATGTCTGACCCTATATACCGACTAACACTTGACATTGACTTTAGCAGCAGGCCTTATTGATAAACATTCGCAAATCCACCAAACTTGATGTGGAATATACCTAGCTCTAATACAACCCGATAGTCAACATTTGTTCGGAAAATTCACTGCGGTATAACTTAACGTGCCTTTTCGACTCACATTAGCGATACCTCTACTGTTTTTTGCATTATCTTGCGTAGCAGTCATCGCACTGCACAATAATTCGGATCAAAAATACAAAAACGAATCTCAACATCGTTCGAAAATAAAACTGAAATCAGATTTATTGCGGCTTCGTTCAATCGCAACACCGCTGTTACAGAACAACAACGTATCCGTAGTCGAGCTATTGGTAAAGGACTTCGCTGATTCCAATCTTGATACGCTAATTTATTTGGTACGTTTCTCTGGTACGATAGTGGTTTCCAATCAAAATTTATCTTCTAATCAGACTAGCATCGACCTAGCACCGATCCCGCTTCCAAAGCCCAAAAAATTCTGGAGGATGGTCAAACGATCAAAAACATATCTCGGTGAACACAACGACTATACCTACGCGGTAACACCAATTTGTCCGGATGATCGTTCCAGCACACTAAATCGACAAAACTGCAGATTTTTGTATTTCGCAATAAAAAACGACAAGCCGACCACCGATGGGCTACCGTCACCGCGCAGCCAGCTTTTTCAATCCCTTATCGGATTCGCCCTGGTTGCCGTCGCGTTGTGGTTGGTGTTGGAATGGCGCTTGAGGTATCGATTAAACCGTTTATGCGCCTCGGTACGGCAATTCACCGAAGGTGATCAATTGGTACGTTGCGAAATTGACGATGTCGACGAGATTGCAGCCACAGCCACCGACCTCAATAGCATGTTCGATGCAATTGAATCGAACCGAAAGATCCTGGAATATTCTAGGGCGCAACTTAACGCAGTTTTCGAAACCGCGGTCGACGGTATTATCACTATTAACGATAAGGGGCTCATACAATCGATGAACACCTCGGCCGAAACAATATTCGGTTATACCCGCGAAAACACCATTGGCCAGAATGTCAGTCTGCTAATGCCTGAACCTTATGGCTCTGAACACGACAGCTACATCAATTCTTATCTGATCACCAGAAAACCCAAAATCATCGGAATAGGCCGGGAGGTCACGGGGCGACGGAAAGATGGCTCTGTATTTCCATTAGAATTGTCGGTTAGCGAGGTTAATCATGGCGACGAAATTAGTTTTACCGGGGTCGTTCGTGATATCAGCCGCCGAAAATTCGCCGAAAACCAACTAAAAAATCGCGAAGAAGAACTTCGTTTGGGCTTGGACAACGCACCGATCGGAATTATTACCTGCAATCTGGACTTTCGAATATTAACCGCAAATCGAGCCTGCGCCGAACTTTTAGATTACCTTGAATTGGAACTTAGAGGCCGAAAATTTAGCGAACTGATACACAGCGAAGATTTACAGGCCTTCTCAGTCTGTGCGGCACAGGCTCAATCAACTCCTGCCGATAGATACTCCATTGACCAACGTTGGATTGGCAAAAACGGCGCTATTTACCAAGGTAGACTACATATAGGCGTTGCCCATAGCGAAAATGATGAACCCAGAATGTTCGTCATGCAAATGGAGGATTCAACCGAAAGGCTTAGTGCCGAAAAAGAAGCCCGGCACTTACGCGACAGGTTGGCTCACGTTGGCCGTGTCAGTATTCTGGGTGAAATGGCTGCCGGAATAGCTCACGAAGTTAATCAACCGTTAACTGCAATCGCAAGTTACGCCGAGGCTTGCCAACGTTTGATAGCGGCTGATATGGTTGATTCTAACGAGTTGATGCACGCGATGCAGCAGACTGCATCGCAAGCGCATCGTGCCGGCGAGGTCATCCGGCGTCTTCGCAGCTTTGCGAAACAACACGAAACACAGCGTAACGTAGTGAACCCCAACGATTTGATAAAAGATGTCGTAGAATTGACCAAAATAGATACCCCCCTGCAACAGACGGCATTAAACTTAGAACTAGCCCGCGAGCTTCCCAGTGTAAAGGCCGATGCGGTGCAAATCCAACAGGTTCTGCTCAATCTAATCCGCAATGCCACCGATGCAGTTTCCGATCTTCAATGTACAGATCGATCGATAATGATCCGATCCGAAAAAGCCAGTCAAGATTTGATCAGAATCGATGTGATTGACAATGGATGTGGCATCGAAGACGCAGATGCTACGCAAATATTTAATCCGTTTTTTTCGACCAAGCATTCCGGTATGGGTCTGGGTTTATCAATATGCCGGAGCATAATCGAATCGCATGGTGGACACCTAAATTTCGAAACACGCCACGACCGCGGGACCAAATTTTTTATGACACTGCCTATCGCGGTAGGGGAATAATGTGAGTGTAGAAAAACAAACGATATTCATTGTCGACGATGACCAAGCAGTTAGAGACAGTTTAGGGTTGTTGATGAAATCGGTGGGCTTAGCCTCAATTGGCTTTTCCTGCGCTTCAGATTTCTTGCAATCTTATAACCCGAATCAAGCGGGTTGTTTGGTGTTGGATATCCGTATGCCGGGGATGAGCGGATTAGAATTACAACAAGAATTATCACATCGAAATGCAACTATCCCGATAGTCTTTATCACTGGCCATGGCGATGTCCCAATGGCCGTTCAAGCGATACGAGACGGCGCGGTCGATTTTATTCAAAAACCGTTTAGAGATCAGGATCTCATCGACCGTATTCATAAGGCATTGGATATCAACGCCCAAGCCCGGGAGCAACATTCAAAAAGCGGGGCTATCCTGCGGAATTTGAATACCCTGACAAAACGAGAACACCAGATCATGGAAATGATCGTAGAGGGCAAGCCGAACAAAATTATCGCCTCTGAACTGTTTTTGAGCCAGCGCACAGTTGAGGTTCACCGTGCAAAGGTTATGGAGAAAATGCAGGCTGATTCACTTGCCGAATTGGTCCGTATGGTCACGCTGGTGCAATCTCAGTAACAGGTCTTTTTTGCTCGGCATTCGATTTTAAATCAACCGGCAACCGCCGTTCGACAACATCCAATATCCTCTACGAATACCAAGTTGACCTGGATCATAAACTCGACCGTAAGCGTCCGTCCGTACCATCTATAGAAATAGTTGTGAACTGATATTCTCCGTGGTTTTTGAATAGGAGAAAAGGAGATGTTGTCAAAAGAAAAGCAGGCGCATGTGAAGGCTTGGCAG
>Ga0114933_10001650_pt1 | contig 24483 bp, 21 predicted proteins | sample 4SBtaG_FD_89691 | JGI IMG/M metagenome (GOLD analysis project Ga0114933, IMG submission 89691) | Deep subsurface microbial communities from Kolumbo volcano to uncover new lineages of life (NeLLi) - 4SBTROV12_W25 metaG | ecosystem: Environmental > Aquatic > Marine > Volcanic | place: Kolumbo... | reverse complement strand
GCGATCTCCATGATGGCGTCCATGTCTGCGCACTGTCCGAAAAGGTGAACCGGTACAATGGCCTTGGTGCGCTCGGTGATCAACTCCTCAATTCTGACTGGGTCAATATTGAACGTTTCGGGATTGATGTCGGCAAAGACGGGCGTTGCTCCCAGAAGCCCCACCGCTTCAGCGGTGGCAACGAATGTGAAAGACGCCGTGATGATCTCATCGCCCGGGCCGATGCCGAGCGCCATCAATGCTACCTGCAGAGCGTCGGTACCATTTGCGACGCCCAATACGTGCGCTCCACCCAATTTTTCCGAAAGTTCAGATTCAAACTGCGCCACCTCTGGTCCGTTGATGAACTGGGAACTGGCAAGAACGCGTTCGATGGCCGCGTCAATATCCTCCTTGATGGATAGATACTGGCCCTTGAGATCAACCATCTGAATATTCATGCGTCGTCGTCTTTCTTTTGAGAGGACAGGAGTTGCTCGTCAGGTACCGGGCCTTTGACCTTTGAGGGAATGCCCATGTGGATCTGTCCTTCTTCGGCATCACGCGTCTGGACTGCACCGGCGGCCAGCACAGATTCTTTTTCCAGGGTGATCCCCGGGAGCACAACAGACCCGACACCAAGACGGGCGCCGTCTTTCGCGGTTACTCCCCCGAAGTGCTTGAATCGTTCTTCGGTGCGGCCGATGAAATTGTCATTGCTCGTCAGAACACCAGGCGCTACAAACACGCGGTCGCCCAGTTTTGAGTAGGCGGTGATATAGGCGTTGGTCTCAATCTTGCAGAAGGCTCCGATCGTACACTTGTTTTCAATCGCCACGCCGCGTCCCACGATCGTTTTTTCTCCGATGCTCACTTCTTCCCGAATCGTGACGAGATCGGCGACGAAGACATCTTCCGCCAGGTGGCATCCCGCATAGACAATGGACGAAGCGCCGATTCTCGTCCGGTCTCCTATTTCGGGTCCCGCGTGATGAGTGGCAACTGTTACGGCGGAATTTGCCGCTTTCATGGGCTGTTTACCAATCAGAGAGTGATCCCCGATTTGAACACCGTTGCCAAGTCGTGTGCCCGAACGGATCACCACATGATGTCCGATGACGCAGTCATCTCCAACGTGAACGTCGTCTTCTATCACTACGAAGAGGCCAATCGTTGCATTGCTGCCGATCTGTGCATTAGATGAGATGTGTTGTGTGTCGGAATTGCTCATGGTGCGTGTATTTCGGCAGCAGGCCGAACAGGATGCTTCGAACAAGCCCCAAGATACACTTGCTGAAGTTGGAGGAAAAAATGTGAAGGAGATAAAAAAAGCCCGCGGCCAGAGGCCGCGGGCTTTAATATCTGTTCGAGATACCGATCTAGTTGGAGCCGAGTGTCTCGATGTAATGCTCTGCAGATGCACGGTAGTTACCGTACGCGGCATTCTGAAAAGCCGACTTGGCACCTGCGACGTCACCGCTGTTCATCATCGCTTCGCCTTTGACGAAGTAGATTTTGGCTTTGTCCGTGCGACTGCCACGATGTACTGAAAGAGCCTGATCCGCACTCGCGATGGCGTCAGCGAAAAGTCCGCGGACTTTCTGGCTTTCGGCTGTGTAATAGTACACATCCGCATCTGGCTCAACGAACTGCAGCATGGCTTCGATGTGAGACATTGCTTCGTCAGCATCAGCGGTCGATGTGCGAGCTCCGTTTCGGCTCAGCGCCGTGGAAGCAAGAAATACGAAATGCCCGCGAATGGCTTCTTCAGCCTGACGCGCGGTCTTCGTGTCACTACCAGCAGTGGCTATTTCCATGGTCTGAGCAAATGCCGCAATCGCGTCATCCTGTTGCCCCATTTTCTTTAGCGCGCTGGCTCGAGCGAGATAATTTTTCGCGTAGCTGGGGTAGTTGGCAATGCCATTATCGAAATGGGCCAGAGCTCCTGCGTAATCTTCTTGCTGAAGTACACCCCGTCCGATGATGTACTCGAGCTGAGCTACCACCTGACGTGATTTGCGTTCTACCTCATCATCACCTTCTGCTGCTGCGCCATCGGCTGCAGAAGCATATTTGGAAAGTGCGGTTGGATAGTCTTTTGCAACAGCCGCTTCGCGGGCTTCGTTGTACGTTTCTTTGTAGTCCTGGGCCTGTGCCAGGGAAGATCCGAAGGCAAACAGGGCGACAAGAACAAACGTCTTGATGCTGGTGGTCCACATTTTACTGGAGACGGTCATCGGTTTTCTGCTGATTCGTAAGTAAAAGAAATGAGCCATCGAGCGGCTCAAGGATCTGGGAGTTACTCCTTTTTATGTAGGAGTCCTGAATTAACAGGAAGTTGCACGAACGCCGTAAGAAAACTTGAAGTTTCCTATACACACGGGTATTCACAGCCGGGTAAATCTAAATACCCCGAGGTATACATTTCAATGAAATCAGGAGTAAGATGCGATTCGGGCTAAAAATTGGGCTGCATGACGCGTTCTTCGTAGAATCGCGCGATGTATTCGGCTGCTTGGACGGGATCGTCTGTGACCATGAATAGGTCCAAATTTTCTTTCGAAATGTTACCGGCAGCCAGCATCGTCTCACGCAACCAGTCCAAGAGTCCTCCCCAGAAGCTCGTACCCATCAGAACTACAGGGAATTGCGTTGACTTTCGAGTCTGAATAAGTGTGAGGGCCTCGAACAACTCGTCCATCGTTCCAAATCCGCCAGGCAATACAACGAATCCCTGGGCGTATTTGACGAACATGACCTTCCTGACGAAGAAGAAATTGAAGTCTATCAGGTGCTCGGGGTCGATATACGGATTCGCTTTTTGCTCGTGTGGGAGGTCAATGTTTAATCCGATCGATACCCCTTCGGCTTCACGGGCTCCGCGATTTGCGGCCTCCATTATCCCCGGTCCGCCACCGCTGATAACGCCAAATCCTTTTTTGACCAATTCAGAAGCTACTTCTCGACCCAGCTGGTAGTTCGGATGATTCTCGGCCGTTCGTGCGGAGCCAAATATGGACACAGCCGGCCCCACTTCTGACAGGGTTTCGAATCCGTCGACGAACTCGCCCATGATTCGAAATACACGCCACAGATCCTTGATTCTGGCATCCTGCCATACATCATATCCATTGTTCGACGATTCTGGCTTTCTGGGATGGAGCAGGCTCATAGGATTTTGATGGTTTGTGCTTTGGCGAAGGAGTTGAAACTGAATCTCCTTGCGATTCTGAGTGCGTGTTTTTCTGAGGTTAAGACGGAGAAGGAGTCGCTATCACTGGATGAGGGGAACAGAAAGAAATACAAGCAGGACTATTGATCCAAACGCTTTCGCAAGGATTTCTATGCAGTTTTATCCATTTCGTCACGTCAGTGCCTTCAAAGCTGAGTATCTTTCAACGCACATTTCCGAATCCGATTTATACCTATGAAGCTGATCATTCCCATGGCAGGACGTGGCACACGCGTCAGGCCACATTCTCACGTCACTCCCAAGCCGCTTCTTCCTGTATGCGGGACAAGCATGGTGGAGCGAATCGTTAATACATTTTCTGGCGTTCTACCTCGACCCATCACGGAGGGCGTGTTTGTATTGGGGCCCGATTTTGGTCAGGATGTGAGAGACGCCCTGACGGACATTTGCCTCCGACATGATGCGAAGGCCAGTTTCGCCGTTCAGGACGTGGCTCTTGGGACCGCCCACGCCGTCGGGTGCGCAGGTGAGAAGCTAGAAGGGGAGGGGATTGTCGTCTTCGCCGACACCCTCTTTTTTATGGAGCCCGGCATCGATCTCTCTGACTCTGATGTGGTTGCCTGGGTAAAACACGTGGATGACCCGAGCCGATTCGGCGTTGCAGTACGTGAGGGAGACCGAATCGTCGAGCTGGTGGAAAAACCGCAGGAATTGATCTCTACCGAAGCCCTGATAGGCATCTACTACGTACGTGACCTTGCCAGGCTTCAGGAGGCCATCAACTACCTGTATGACAACAAAATCACAGGTGTGGGCGACGAATACCAACTTACCGACGCGTTTGACCGTCTGCTGAAAGATGGATCTGTATTTCGCACAGCAACAGTCACTGAATGGCTGGACTGTGGAACGATCGAGGCCCTGGCGGAAACGACACGGTTCATCATCCGGCATGACAATCCTTCCATTCCCGATGGCAGTATCAAGGATACAATTGTGCATCCTCCGGTCTACATTGGCGAAAACGTGCTGATTGAGGGAGGAGAGATCGGTCCCGAAAGCTCATTCGAGTCCGGCGCACGTGTGGTAAATTCCGTCATCAAGGGAGGAACTGTATTTGCCAACGCGCACGTTGAAAATTCCAGGCTGACCGATTCGATGGTAGGGCGAGATGCCAAGGTAAATGGTTTTGACGGCACTCTCAATATTGGAGATCACAGCGAAGTCGCTGGCTGATCCACCCGGACAAAATGGACGTATTTCCTCCAGAAGGCGCTGACAAACTGGGACTGAATAAAGTTCTGACCCGGCTGATCCAACATCTTTCGGGGGAAGAATCTCGCTCGAGATTGAACGACTATCTGAGGTTCGAATCTCTGGATAGTGTAAAGTCCGAACTGGATGCGGTAGGAGAGCTGCAACTCTGTCTTCAATTCGATGACCCATTTCATCTGGGCACCTTACCAGAGGTCACGACCGCTCTTTCGAAAGCTCCTCCGGCGGGAATTGCGCTCGACGGCGTCGAGTTGCTCGAAATCGGCACATTGGTACGAATCGCGGACCGGACAGTGCGCTTTTTTGATGTGCGAAAGGAAAAGTATCCATTGATCCAGAGCCTTCTTGATGGGATTGAGGCGGAATCGCTGCCATCAGCGCAAATTTTTCAGGTCATCGACGAATCTGGTGAAATCAAAGACGATGCGACTCCCGAACTCTCCCGAATAAGGCGGCAGCTTGTCAATTCACGCAATCGCGCGCGTCAGGCGGCGGCGGATGCATTGAAACGGGCCTCTTCGGCTGGCTTTGCCGCCGATGATCAGCCAACCATTCGAGCGGGCCGAGTTGTCATCCCGGTCAGGGCGGAAGCAAAGCGCAAGATTGACGGATTTGTTCATGATGTCTCGTCATCGGGCCAAACGGTATTCATCGAACCAGCTTCCAGCCTCGAAGCAAACAATCAGGTCCGTGAACTCGAGCTCGAAGATGTTCGAGAGTGCCACTCGATCAAAGTGGCACTCACCGACGAAGTAAGGTCGGTCCTGCCCGAGTTACAGGACATCAATGGACGGCTCGTTCGTTTGGATGTCACTCTGGCAAAGGCAAAATTGGCTAACGAGACTGGCGGCCAAATCCCCGAAGTCGGCGATGAAGGAATCATAGACATTAAGGATGGTCGCAATCCTGCCCTGATGCTCGTGTTTCGGTCAGATGGTAGTGGGCGTGAGGTTATTCCCTTTTCGATAAATCTCGGAATTGAACATTTCGTCGTGATCATATCCGGCCCGAATGCGGGTGGGAAGTCGGTGACGATGAAGGCGATCGGCCTTATGGCCACCATGGTTGGGATGGGAATACCGATACCTGTAGCCGAAAAGTCCAGGTTCGACCTGTTCGATGGGGTTTTTGTGGATATCGGAGACGAACAGTCGATGGCCGATGATCTTTCGACGTTTACCTCACACCTGAAAACGCTCGGACACATTCTCCATCATGCCGGCAGCAATTCGCTGGTCCTCATTGACGAGGCGGGTACCGGTACGGACCCAGAAGCAGGTGGCGCCCTCGCGCAAGCCGTATTCGAAGCACTGCTCGTGGGTGGAGTCAGAACCATCGCGACGACCCACTACGGTCCCTTGAAAGTCTTCGCGCATGAGAAGGATGGGATTGAAAACGCTTCCATGACCTTTGACCAGAGAGAATTGAGACCGACGTTTGAGTTCAACCTTGGTGTCCCGGGTTCATCTTATGCTCGTGAGATTGCTGCTCGATCGGCTCTTCCAGATCGTGTGATCGAGCGATCAACTGAACTCACAGAAAAGGGCCATGCCAGTGCAGAACAGTTGATTCAGGACCTTATGAATCGGAATCAGGAGTTGGAGCAACTCTTCCGGGAAACGGAGAGCATGCGCGCCGAGCTATCCGACAAGCGAAATGTGTTCAACCAGCGACTGGAATCCCTGCAGGAAGAGAGAGACAGGATCAAGGAAGAAGCGCTCAGTGCAGCCGATGAAATCGTTCGAGACGCCAACAGGGCCGTTGAAAAGACCATCCGGGAAATAAAGGAGTCCGGGGCTGAAAAGGAGATCACGAAAAAAGCCCGCGAGCATCTTGCCTCGGCAAAAGAGGATCTCGAAAAAGAGGCGACCCGCACGCGTAAGAAGCGTAGGTCGAAGGCATCTAAAAAGAGGAGATCTTCCGAAGTGCCCGGCGCACCCGAAGCCCGTTCAGGACCGATAAAGGTCGGAGATCAGGTTCGCATGGATGACGGTCGGACCGTGGGAGAAGTCCTCGAACTGAAGGGCAACAAGGCTCTCGTTGCATTTGCCAGTTTGCAAATGAAGACTGACATGCGCAAACTCGTGAAGGTCGGTGGCAAAACGCCGCAGGAAGTGCGAATCAAGAAAAGTACCTCTGCATCCGGCGAGTTATCTGTTCATTCTGTTTCAACGAGGTTGGATATCCGGGGTCGACGGGTCGACGAAGCTCTCTCAGAAATCATTCCATTCATCGATCGGGCGATGGCGGCAGGAGTAGCCCGGGCTGAAGTGGTTCATGGAAAAGGAACAGGCGCTCTTCGTTCCGTGCTGCACGAGTACCTCGACACCAATGCAAGCGTCGCACGGTATGAGGAAGCGCCCCTCAGCGAAGGTGGTGCTGGCGTGACGTTGGTTCTGTTCGCCTGAGTCGTTACGCGGTTCCGCTCTGACGGTTGGCACGAGCATCTGCCCTGTTCCCAGTTCAAATCTGTAGCTAATTCCCTACAGAATCTGTTCTTGATTAATGATTTTCGGATCGTGGCACACCCGAATCTGTGCATTGAGCAACTAATTCCACCCGATTTCAGTTTTTTGCGATTGTGGGAGCATTTCTTGCTACTTTTTCGACGAATGAAATTCCATGCCCTGATATCGTGCTTGTTTGGACTTCTTCTGTTGACCCATTATTCCGGTTTGCCAGATGCTGGAGCTCAGTCCAGTTCACTTGCTCAACAGGAGATCATGTCCCGGCTGAAGTCTTCTGTGATGTCGGCTGACGCGGCTGCTCTTGCGGATGAAACAATGTATTCCGTTGAAATCGCGATGTTTGGAGAGGGGCGGCACTACTCCCGCGGGCAGGCAACACTGCTATTGAAAAACTTTTTCAGGGAATTTCCGCCGCTGGATTTCGAAATCGAGAACTTCACCCGGACACCGAGCGCCGGGTTCATCGAAGGCCGCTATGAATCTTCCAATTCGGGCGATCCGATACAGATGTTTTTTAGGCTCCGTCTGGCATCAGGAAAGTGGAAGATTCGGGAATTGTTGATCGAGGAATCAGATGGCTGAAACTCGTCTCTCGTTTCGTTTTGGTGACTGGTCTCGATCCAATCGTATCATCGCGGTGTCTCTCGCTGCGGTCGTACTTGTCACCTGGCTGGCTGGAGTGTGGGATACCTCGCGACTTGAAGATGAGTATGCCAGTTTGGCTTCGAATGACCGGGTCGAGGCGGTATCGAGAATTCAGGCCGAACTCGATGAAACCTACGCCGACCTGAGAAGGAATGCCTCGGATCTGGCCTCCAGATCAAATTTGATTCTAGGCCTTCGTCTGGAAGCGGAATCGGGGACGGGGCACGAAATGCTGGTTCATCTCGCCTCTGATCTGGAGATGGATCCGATGGACTTCTTAGAGATCTACGATCCAACACCATCCGTGCTGGCATGGGACGGAGCCGTTTTTCCGATCGATCCGGCCGTCAGCAATGATCGATTTCTCCTGGAGGTACAGGAAAGCGTTGTATTGGACGGAGCCAAGCGAAGCGCACTTGTTGTGTGGGTACCGGTAGTTGATGGTTCCTCCATTGTGGGAGCTGTTCGAATGGGCCGAATGGTCGAATCCAGGATGCCGATTAAGAATGAATACCTGCGCGACTTTACCTGGGGGGAGGAATGGACACGTCGGCTCGGGCAAACAGTAGAATTTGAGTTCGGGACATCAGGCGCAGCTGTCAGCCGTGGGGAAGGAGAATATTCACTGCGTTCACCAGCCGACGAACACATCGGCTCAGTAGTGATCGTCGACAATCAACTTCAAGAATACACCGCGGAGCATACGCGTCGTTACGAGGATATTCTCTCATTCTGGATGTTGCTGGGCATCATCTGGTTGATCGCTTTGTGCAGCCGCTTTCTGTGGCGTTATCCCTGGGTTGATGCGAATTCAGCTTTCAAGAGTCGTTCACTTCTGACGTATCTGGTGTTCTTGGCCCTGACGAGATGGGTGTTTTTGTTCTTTAGTATTCCCGCACGTTGGCAGACCGGCAAGGCCCCTCTGGCACCGCTTTTTGATCCTCAGCATCTTGCTTCCGTGATCGGTTTGGGCAGCATGAGGACCATCGGGGACCTCTTCATTACTTCCATTTTTGTCACTCTCGCCGTTCTCATCATTCTGAGGATAACCGCTGATACAAGGCTCAGGGCGCTTTCGTCCCTGCAGTATACCGGCACGAGACCCGGAGGGCGGCTCGTTGCCGGCTTGCTGGCCCATCAAGCTGTCGTATTCATCCTTGCGATGTCCTTGTTCCAGATCGCGAATCATACGGTGTTGGACAGCACGCTAGATTTTTTTGAACGCAGTGGATTGATGCCCGAACGACTCGTATTGGTGGTTTTTGGTGCGTTATTGCTGCTGGTCTTTTCGTTCATGTTGTTCGCCGGTCGCGCATTGTGGCTTGTGTTGGACGGTATGAAGGTGCGATTCGACACGATTCCGTCGGTTATTTCGACGGCCGCCACGGCTGCCGCAACTTCGGGAGTGCTGACGTTGATTATCTGGATCGTTGAACCGATCAACGATGTCTTGCCCGCCGAACTATTCGCAGTATCAGTCATCGTCGCGTATGTCACGGCACTGGTGAGTCCACTCCAGCCGGCTCGGCGATCACCGATCGTAGCGCTCAGGCGGATAGTTCCTCTTGTCGTTATCACTTCGCTGGTATTATTTCCCATGCTGGAGATGAGTTCAACCCGGAAGGTCGAACTCCAGATGCGAGAAGCCGGCGAGTCGTTTTTAGAGGATCGGGATGCGAGAATCATGTTCGCCATTTCCCAGGTGCTCGACGATGCAGACGCCGACAGTTTTACGGACGAAATCGATTTTCTGATTAACGAGCCGGTTGATCTACAACGAGTGAGCTTTGATTCACTGGCGGAATCCATTTCATCTGGGTTTCTCCTCTCAGCATTGGCCAGTTATGATGTCACCCTGACGCTCTTTTCAGAGTCAGGGGGTGTCCTGGGTCGATACAGCAATCTGAGTCGTCGGCTCCCCCGCGCCATGAGGGACCGGGAAGATCAATCCGAATTCCAACTGTTTCGAGCCATGTATTCGGACTTCGGTGATTCGGGGCCCATGATCGAAAAACTGACCGGATCCACGGATCAGAACAGATTTCGGTACGCCGGTTTCGAGGTGTTATCTCCAGGCAGTTTCGTCCTGATACGTGCTGAACAGAGAGCTCTCACAGAATCCGCGGGCACACCGTTCCCGAAAGTGTTGTCTCCCGCGGGGTACTACGGCGATCGATTTGCGGATCTTTCCATCGCCGAGTTTCGCGAGGGGATACTGGTTCGTACAGAGGGCAAGAACTATGGGCGAACGGTTATTGACGAGGAGATCCTTTCGCAACTGCAGGGAAGATCCGAGTTGTGGTCATTTGAGACGGTCAGGGATCGAGACTATCAGACGTACTATCGGGTCCGTGACGATTTGTCGCTTCAGAGTGGTGCCAACGTCACCGCCGTCAGGCGAAGGACCACGAACGTCTTCGATCAGCTGTATCACCTGCTTCGAATTATTGTCGCTGGACTGCTTCTGGCACTTCCCATCTATCTTGCAGGACTCGCGTATCGATGGCGAAGACCTTCTGACGATTCGGATGTCCGGCACTTTCGAGACAAAGTGTTGAATGCATTTTTCTCGGTGGGAATCATCACGGTTGTGGCCATGGGCTTCGTGGGTCTCCGGGTTGTGACCGGTGAAAACGAGCGCGCCATCGAATCATGGTTGCGCCAGCATCTCGAGCGGGTTGAGCAGACGCTCGAACTCGAAACCCAGGGAGAAGAGCTTCCATATAGAGTTTTGAACCGCATCAGTGTGGACTCTTTGGCCGCTCGCGTAGGTCTGGACCTGATCGTATATCACAATCTTGAGGTCGAGCAGGCTTCCCGCCCCGAGTTGATTCGGGATCGGTTGATTGAGCGAAGACTTCCAATTGAGGCCTATGAGGAGCTTTATTTCGATGGCTTCGCATTCGCAACAGTAAGCGAGAACCTGGGCTCATTCAGTTACACAGCCGGATACCGTGCTTTGAGTGACGAGCAGGGGACGCCTCATTACGTCGTGTCGATTCCCACGCTTCCGGAGCAGGAGCGAATCGAAGAGGAGCGGGCCAGGACGGTTGCCTATCTCTTCGGTGCTCTGCTACTTCTGGTTCTGGTGGTGATGACGACGGCCTCGCTGCTTGCCAATGCGTTGACCCGACCTATTGCCCAATTGCGGGCTGGTCTACAGGCGGTTGCTGCCGGTCATTTTGAGCGAATTGCGAAAATGGAGTCGGGTGATGAAATCGCCGACCTGGTCGACTCGTTCAATACAATGCAGGATCAGTTGGAGGAAAGCAGGAGCCTGCTCTCTCAACAGGAACGTCAGCTGGCCTGGAGAGAAATGGCCAGGCAGGTCGCCCATGAAATCAAGAATCCGCTGACCCCCATGAAGCTGTCGATACAGCACCTTCGTGCCGCGTTCGGTCGGCGAAGCGAAGACGGTTCTGACGATGAAAAATTTTCGCGCAAGTTTTCCCAGACCACTGCCACGCTGATTGAGCAAATAGATACGCTCGCCCGAATCGCCAACGAGTTTTCGTCATTTGGTCGCATGCCGACTCATATCCGTGAGGAAGTCGACCTGAACAAAGTCGTTTCGGAAGCGGTCGAGTTGATGCAGGCGGAAGAAAACGTACTCATCGAAACAGATCTACACGTAGGAAGCATGATCGTTCACGCCGATCGAGAAGCTCTGAGACGTGTGTATGTCAATTTTCTCAAAAACGCTATTCAGTCCTTCCCCGAAGATCGAATTGCTGAGGTGACGGTGGTTACGGGCGTGGAAAATCACAGTGACGGAACGAAGTGGGTTCTCGCAAGCGTGACGGACAACGGTAGTGGAATCCCCCGAAATCTCTGGGAGAAAATTTTTGTACCCAGTTTCTCGACGAAAACCAGTGGAACAGGACTCGGTTTGGCGATTGCCCGCAAGACTATCGAAAACATGGATGGCGAAATAGGCTTCGACACCCAGTTCAACAAGGGCACGACGTTCTGGATCAAGGTTCCGTTCGCAGGAACAGATGCGAAATCTGCGGATTGACCCGCCTTCATTGCGGGGCTATCTTGTGCCGGAACCACGCATTTTGCCCCGAAAGAGTACATGGAGAGTCCTGTAGCGGACATCGACGATTCATCAACAGCCGATCCCGGTATCACAGCCGGAGATCCGCCTCGTCTTTCGGTCCCCGCGTTTGCTTCATCCTGCCTGAAAGCCTGTCGAGTAGAATGGAATGCATCGTTTGAGCATCCCTTCGTGCAATCCCTGATAGATGGCACGCTTTCACGCGATCGATTCCGTTTCTATCAAATGCAGGATGCGCGGTATCTGGAATCATTTGCGGACGCGTGCAGCATTTTGTCGACGCGATTTTCGGACGTCGATGACAAACTGTGGTTCATCGATGGCGCGCGCCTTGCTCTTGTCGTTGAGAAGGAATTGCACAATGAATACGGGACCCTTCTGAATTACACGCCCACCGATATTGCCCGTCTCGAGCTCACGCCCAACAACCGGGCGTACCAGAGCCATATGCTGGTCAACGCTAGGGGAGCCTCTCTCGTGGAAGCTGTGGCGGCACTTGCGCCGTGTCCGTGGCTGTATACGGACATCGGCCTCAGAATTGAGCGGGAAATGGGAGACATCCCCCAGGATCATCCGTATCGGAACTGGCTGCTGACCTATGCCGATCCCCTCTTCGTTGACTATACAAACAACGTTCTCACACTACTGGAAAAGGTAGCCGCAGGTCACGATGAATCGCTGCGCGAAAAGGCGATTGAGGCCTTCAGAACCAGTACCAGATACGAATGGATGTTCTGGGATCAGGCCTGGAATAAGCAGAAATGGCCTGTTTGATGTCGATTTGTACTTTCGAAATATTACCTTGGTCGCCGCAAATACCCTTCAATTCTGACGCGGGTGCGGGCAAGGAAGCAAGCCGACCGAGGCTTGGAGAAAAAGAGTAACCGTATGAGAGCCATAGTAATCGGGGCTGGAGTTGTCGGTTTCGACGTAGCGAAGCTGCTTTCACACGCAGATCACGATGTTGTCGTGGTTGATGTGAATGCGGATTCGCTCGCTCATGTCAATGACAAACTTGACGTAATGACGGTCTGTGGAAACGGAACGTCGACCACGGTACTAGAAGAAGCTGACATCCGCAATGCCAGGATCCTGGTTGCCGTAACTGCCATCGATGAAGTCAATATCATTGCCTGCATGCTGGCAGATCGCCTGGGAGTGGAGACGACTATCGCGAGAGTCCGCTCGGACGAGCTGTCGCGGACGAAGACTGTCCTGAAATCAACCGATTTCGGGATTGATCTGATCATCCATCCCGAAGAAAGTGCTGCTGCTGAAGTGGCCCGCCTGATTCGTAGAGCGAGTGCGACGGACGTGCTGATGCTCGGGGACGACCGTCTGCATCTTGTAGGCCTTCGACTCGATCCAGATAGTCCCGCCATCGGTCGAACGCTTCACGATCTCGTTCTGGAAAAGCCCGAAGTCAAGTTCAGGGTTATGGCCATCGCGCGGGGGATCCGCACCATTTTACCGGGTGGAAATGAACGCCTGCGCAAGAATGACCAGATATTCGTGTTGGCTCGACCCAAGAGTATTCCACCGGTTCTGGAACTGCTGGGTAAATCCGACAGGCGCCTCGAGGATATCATGATCCTTGGTGGAACTGACATCGGAGCGAAGGTCGCACTCCAGCTCAGTCAGGAAAAAAACAAGCGGGTTAAACTCGTTGAATCAAACCGAGCCAGAGCGGAGGAACTGGCCGAAGAACTGCCTTCAGTTCTGGTGATCCATGGTCAGGGGACGGATATCGACCTTCTCGTCAAGGAAGGATTATCGGACATGGATGCCTTCGTTGCTGTGACGGATGACGAAGAATCGAATCTCGTCACGTGCCTGCTGGCAAAGCATCTTCAGGTGAGAAAAACGGTCGCTCTTCTATCGAACGGAGCGTACATCCCGATCAGTCAGTCGATCGGCCTCGATGCCGCGGTGAATAAAAAATTGGCCGTTTCCAGGGAAGTGATGAGGTTTTTGCGCGGAAAACACGTCAAAAGTGTTGCGACCGTTCATGGCCTTGATGCCGAGATTCTTGAAATTGAGGCAGCTCCCATGTCGGCCATAACCAAAGACATCGTGATGAACATCGATTTGCCAAAAGGCGTATTGCTGGCCGCAGTTCTCAAGGGAGATGACCTCGAGATTGCCACCGGCCTGACGCAGGTCAAACCCGGCGACAGCGCGTATTTATTCGTCCTGCCGAGTGTGATTGCCACGGTCGAAAAAATGTTTGCGAACTGATATGGTTCTAAATATTCGCGCCGTCATATTTACGCTTGGGTTTCTCATTTTCTTTCTTGGGGTGGCGCTTCTTTTCCCCATGTTTGTGGCGCTCTTTTATGGAGAGCCTGAATGGTGGACGTTCGGCGTCACCGCTCTGGGAAGCCTTTCGGTTGGAGTTCTCGCCTGGGTCTATCGCGATCGCTCCCAGAAGGAACTCCAAATTCGAGAAGGATTCGCCATCGTGGCATTGGCCTGGTTCGTTCTCTCGCTCGTCGGAGCCTTGCCGTTCATCCTCGGAGGTGTACTAGAATCGTACACAGACGCGTTTTTTGAGACAATGAGCGCGTTCTCGACCACTGGTGCCACTATTCTGGGGGGAGGCGGCAATCCCGATATCGAGGCCATTCCTAGGGCATTCCTGTTTTGGAGAAGTCTGGCACACTGGCTGGGTGGAATGGGTATCATCGTTCTGACGCTGGCCATTTTGCCATTGTTGGGAGTGGGAGGTATGCAGCTCTACAAAGCTGAGGTACCGGGACCGTCCGCAGACAAGTTGACCCCCCGCGTTCAGGAAACCGCCAAAAGACTCTGGATGATCTACGTGGGGATCACTTTTCTGGAAGTGCTTCTCTTGCTTCCTGCGATGACACCTTTTGATGCCATCAATCACGCGTTTGCCACAATGGCTACCGGTGGCTTCTCGACCAAAAATGGATCGATCGGCCAGTTCAACTCAGCTTATATCGAATGGGTAATCACGGCATTTATGATCCTCGCCGGGATAAATTTCGCCCTCCATTATCGCATGTTGAGGGGCAAGGCGATTACCGTTTTCCGGGACACTGAATTTCGTGTTTATCTGGGTATTGTACTTGTTGCCACGCTGACGATATCCATCGGTACCTGGGCCCCAACGATGTCGATGTTTCCCAGTTTTCAGACTGACGGCGTCTTTGAAGGGTATGGCTCGCTGGTTGAAGCCCTTCGATACGGGGCGTTTCAGGCGGCTTCCATCATCAGCACCACTGGATTTGGGACCGCGGACTATGAAGTATGGGCACCTCTGGCTGTGGGAGTCATTTTTCTGTGCTTCTTCATCGGTGGAATGGCAGGGTCAACGGGGGGCGGCGTAAAAGTCATCCGGCACGTCCTGATGTTCAAGAACAGTTTCAAGGAGATCAAACAGCTGATCCATCCCCAGGCCGTCATGCCGATCCGCCTTGGAGATCGCGTGGTCGGCTCGGACGTCATGAAAAACGTTCTTTCGTTTATCGTCCTCTACCTGGGTCTGCTTGGAGTGGGGACAATGGTGATGGCCTTTTTTGGCCTCGATTTATTGACTGCTTTTGGAGCCACTCTGTCCTGTGTAGGCAACGTTGGTCCGGCTTTCGGCACGGTGGGGCCCACAGAGAACTATGCGCACGTCCCATTCCTCGGGAAATGGGTCCTTTCGTTACTGATGATGGCAGGAAGGCTCGAGATTTTCACCGCCATCATCATTTTTGTACCCGCATTCTGGCGCAAATAGCCCTTTATGTTCGTGTATTCCCGTCAAGAGGCACAGTTCGACGCCGTATTTCGACGATTCAGGAATGCGAATTTCCCCTGATCTGATTGCGGCACAGCATTTGAAACGAAAAAGGCAGAAACCAACCAGGTTTCTGCCTTTTGTTTTTTTCAAATACGACGATAACAATCATACGGAATATGAAATCATCGGATGCCTGAAAATCAGGAAACCGGTGGAGGGGTCCAACAATGGGTGCACACGAATATCTAGAAAAATATGTCCGAAGCGTTCCAGGTGGAGCGATCGCGTGGGAAAGATCAATTTTCTCCCATTCGGGACAATGGAATGCCGCAGATCTGATTGATGCTGCAGTAGATATCGCATGGGACATGTTCACGCCCCAAATGTCTCTTGAACGACCTGGTCTGGACTTTCATCGCGCAGGCAATTACTTCGTAATAAGCCCGCTTACCGTCGAAAATGAAGACTTCCTCAGTATGGTAGCCTGAGGCTGGTTCAGCCTCCGTCCGAAAAGTCTCTGTGGCCGAAGTAATGAAGCACGAACTTCATTTTGTGGGCCTTCATCTTTCCGAATCCCGGTAATTCCATCAGGCGCTTCTGAATCACATCGAACGCCGAGCCATCATTCCACATGTTCGCAGCATTGCCGTCGTATTTCTCGACGAGCAGGCGGGCAATCTGATGCGTACGCTCTGCCATAACATTCGTGAATCGATGAACCGCCGGCTTATCAGAAAAGTGCTGGCGCAGCACTTCCAGATCCATGTCCGCCATCTTTACCAGATCCAGGTGTCCCAGACGATCCTTCAAGCGTGTTGGCCCCATGAAGGCGTATTCGGCCCGTACGCGTTGGTCAAACAGCATACCGAGCAGCGCCGCATTCGCATCTTCGATCAGGAGTTGATCCTCATCCGCATGGCCGGTCATGGAGCCCTCGGTCTTGAATCGTTCCATCATTCGAACGAGACCGCCCTCGAGAGCGCCGTAGTCGAGTAGTGTAGTTCCGTATCCCATGCTTATAGGTTGCTCAATCGTTTCCATTTGGCGCCGTCCGGCGTATCCATTATCTCCACACCGAGAGCCGTCAGCTGATCTCTGATCTCATCTGCTCGTGCCCAATCTCCATTCTGACGAGCGAGGTCTCGATCTGCGAGCAACGGCTCAACTGTTTCAGCCAGCGGGTCGGCTTCTTCGCTATCCGGGCGCTCTACATTGTGGAAAACGACTCCCAGTAGAGCATTCATATCGGCCAACCACTTTCGGGCAGACGATTTTCCTTTCTCATCCAGAGAGTCGGCTTTTCCCAGAAGCATCTTTGTGCCTCCAAACAGCGCAGCCAGAGCTGACGGAGTGTTCAGGTCCTCAAGCATGGCCTGAAAGGCCCGTTCATACATCGCTTTCAACGCCTGGCCCGTTTCTTCAGCATACTCAGAATCTGAGTCGCTCGGGATGCCGACCAGGTCGATGACTTCCTGCAGGCGTTCACGATGCCGCACATTGCTCTTGAGCGTTTTCATCGTGAAGTTGAACGGCTTGCGGTAGTGACCACTCATCAGAGTCATTCGAACCGCAAGGGGATCGATATCTTTGCCCCCTTCATCTTCCGGGGCGACGAGGTCTCGGACAGTAAAGAAATTGCCAAGTCGTTTTGACATTTTCTCGCCCTCGACCTGAAGAAATCGTGTGTGAGCCCAAATCGAAGCAAACTGTTTGCCGGAAAGTGACTCGGACTGGGCAATTTCACATTCATGATGAGGGAAAATCAGATCTTCGCCGCCGGCGTGTAGATCGATCTCTTCTCCAAGGTAACTCGTCGACATGACCGAGCATTCGATGTGCCATCCCGGGAAGCCCCAACCCCACGGACTGTACCACTGCATGAGGTGTTTGTCGTCCTTTTTCCAGAGAGCAAAATCACGAGGGTCTTTCTTTTCCTCGTCAACAACGACATCCCGAACCGTTTGCTCGAGTTCATTGTCGAGCGTATTTCCCGAAAGTTTTCCGTATTCGGCAAAAGACTGAACGGAGAAGTACACGCCCTGTGAAGTCTCGTAAGCGTGGCCAGATTCAAGCAGTTTTTCTACGGCGGCGATTTGCTCGCGCATGTGTTCGGTCGCTCGCGGACGCACACTGGGCTCAAGCAAATTCAGATGGTGCCAGTCGTCGATCAAGGTCTGTGTGTAGTACCTGGCCAGGTCCCAGATATTGACGAACTGCTCACCTTCTTTGGAACGCAGCGCTTTCACCATCCGGTCTTCGCCATCCGGATCCGTGAGATCGTCCTCTGTGAGATGGCCGACATCTGTAATATTGGTCGCATAGGTTACGTCCCAGCCAATTGCCAGAGCTGTTCGGAAAATGAGATCGGCCGTGATGAAGGAGCGGAAGTTTCCGATGTGTGCGTACGAATAGACCGTCGGGCCGCATGAGTAGAAGGAGAGATGTCCCTCTTTCTTGGGCTGCACTACCTCAGCCTGATTTGTCAGCGTGTTGTATATCTGAAAGTCTCTGGACAAAGCAATAAGACCTGTTTGGCACTCAGTTTCGAAATCGTGGTTCAGGCGAACGCACTCCCATGGTTTCAGTTCGTTACCGGGACGGGGTCACAAAATAGCATTTCAGGCCTGAAACGACCATTCTACACCGCCCGCGGTCGGATGGAATGTAAACGATCCGGCATCGTCTAATAAGCGAATAAGAAATTAATCCAAACGAAGCATGTTCTCTTCAACAATCGTTGCCAAAAGAATCGGAGTTCTGGCCGTCATGAGCTTGATCATGGTGGGCACTGTTCTGGCGCAGGGTGGTCGTCGAATGTCTCCCGAGGAAGCCAAACAAGCTTTCGATGACAACTTTGCTGAGATGATCGTCTCTCTCGAGCTGAGTGACGAAGTTGCACCTCAGGTTAAAAGTGTGCTCTGGAGCCAGCAGGAAAAAATGCTGGAATTGCGTACTTCGATGCGGAGTGGCGGCGGAGGCGGTAACTCACTGGCCCGTTCAGGAATACGGGAGAAAATGGGTACCATAAACAGCGATACCATGGAGGCGCTGGCTGAACTGCTGTCTGAAGACCAGATGGAAAAATATGCGGAGATTCAGGCGTCCAGACGTGGTGGCCAAGGCCGTGGTCGTGGACAGGGTCAGCAACGCCGACCACCTCAATAGCGAGTAATTAGTGCAACCTGCCCTCATCATACCATCTTCTCTGGCCATATCTCCGTCTGTTGTGTATCCTCTGCGTTTCGCATGGGAATCACCACGGGATCTGTTCATGAAGCATCGTCAGAGCACGGAAGAGTCTCTGATCGCCGATGCCCTCGGAGGGGACGAAAACGCGTTTCGCGTTATCGTCGACAGGTATATGGACGAAGTATCCCGAACCGTGACCGGTATGCTCGGAGCGGGACCCGAGATCGATGACGTGGTGCAGGAAGTGTTTATTAAACTGCACCGATCACTTTCGTCATTCAGGGGCGATTCATCCCTGAAAACGTATGTGATAAGAATGTCCATCAACAAGAGCCTTGACGCGCTCCGGAAACGTAAGCGAATGCGTTGGATGCAGCCTTTTGGCCTGGCGGACGAAAGAGAACCTGAAGCTTCGGAACGGTCGGACCAGGAACTGGATGAGAGCGACAGGCGAAAAGTTTTGAGGGCTGCCGTTGACAGATTGCCTGACAAGCAACGGGCAGTCGTAGTGCTCAGACTCATCGAGGACTTGAGTACGGAAGAGACATCGCAGGCACTGGGCATTCCGTATGGAACAGTGCTCTCGAGATTGAAGAGAGGAGTAGAACGATTGAAGAACGAACTTGGAGACGCAGGCTCGCTTTTATAGCGGTCTTAACCGAAAAGACTATGAACAAGAAACCGACACATACTGGCAGAGACGAATTGGACTGGGTATCCCCCGAACTGATCTCCTCTCTTCGTGAACTGGTATCAGTTGAAAGGGACATGACGCTTTCATCAATGCCGACTGATCGGGTCATGAGGGCCGTTCGCAGAGCTGCGATGAGCAGGTCTTCAGCCGAAGACTGGCTTTCAATCGAATTATTGAGCTGGTTTCGGCCGGTGTTTGCTGTGGGTGTACTCATCGTCGCCCTTTTGGCCGCGTACAATTTCCAAGTATCGAAAGACAGTGATCTCAACCCTACCACGACCGAACGGGTCCTGGGACTGCACCCCGTAACGGTGGTCGCTGCTTACGACCTAGAATTTGATGGTCATTGAGACCCGCCAACCCAGCTGAATGGCTATGAAACTTCACTCCAAAACAATATTCGTGATTATCGGCACGCTGATCATCGGGATCGCGGTTGGTGCTCTGTCCTGGAGCTCCATCCACAATAGCCGGTCTCGACAGCTCGCCGAAATGAGACGACAGGGAGGCCTGTACGGATCCATCGACCGCTATATCGATCCTACCGATGCTGTGCAGGAAGAAGCACTTCGCGAAATGGCTATCGCCTATCAAGACACCGTCGGAAGATTCTGGAGACATTACAAGCGCCATCAGGTCGCGTTGATGGAATCGCTTGAAACGGACATTCTCCCTCTTCTCAACGAAGACCAGAAAACCAAAATCACTCCCTGGCTGGACCGGATTACAACGCTGCCTGAATCAGCGCGTCGTGACAGTACCCGTCGGCGCCGAGCTGAGTTAAGGCCGGATTCCCTCGGAAACGGCACAGCCAACGGGGATTCTCTTCGGAGACCCTGACGTTTACCAGGTCTCTTCGGAGACTCACCCCCCGCCAATCCTGAATTTTTGAATCAATATCGGCCGTTTTGCGGTCAGTTTACATGAAGCGAGCAGTTGCACTGGGAATAGTTCTCATTGTTGTGGTAGGTGTGGTGTGGTACACCAACAGTGCCGAAGCAGAAGCGAGAATGGAGTACCGTTTTGTCACGGTTGAAGAAGGGGACCTCGAATCAGTTGTTGCCTCTACCGGGAATTTAAGTGCGGTCACGACCGTACAGATCGGAACACAGGTGTCTGGAATTGTCAACGAGATCTATGTTGACTTCAATGACAGGGTCCGCCGTGGTCAGATTATCGCCAGAATTGACACGACTCTTCTGGTCAGTTCAGTCATGGATGCCGAAGCGACCTTGACGAGAAATCAGGCTCAGCTCGATTTTTCCCAGATCGAATTCGACCGGGTTAAGAACTTATATGAAAAGAGTTTTGCGACCGAAGTTGAATTCAATCAGGCGAAGTACAATCTGGATCTGGCGGAAGCCACCATGGTCTCCTCCAGAATCAATGTGGAGAGGGCCAACCGAAATCTGAATTATGCGACCATCGTTTCTCCAATCAGTGGTGTCGTGGTCGAGCGAAATGTGGACGAAGGACAAACGGTTGCCGCTTCACTGAATACGCCCCAGCTGTTTCTGATTGCCAACGATCTGGCAAAGATGGAAATACTGGCCTCAGTCGATGAGAGCGATATCGGGCTGATCAAAGAAGGTCAGACGGTCCGATTTACGGTTCAGGCATACGATGATGATGTCTTCTACGGCTTTGTTCGTCAGGTACGACTCCAGTCTACCATCCAGGAAAACGTCGTCACGTACACCGCAGTTGTGGATGTTGACAATTCTGACGGCCGGCTCCTTCCCGGAATGACAGCGACGGTCGAATTTCTTATAGAGCAGGTGGAAAGCGTTATGAAGGTGCCGAACGCAGCGCTTCGGTTTCGACCCAATGAGCAGATGATGACCGAATTCATGGCTCGCATGGAGGCGATGCGCGCCGCTCGTTCTGATTCTTCCGGTGGCGAACAAGGCACTACCCGAGAAGGCGGAGGCCAGAGAGGAGGAACTGGCGGTCAGGGCGGTTTCCAGGGAGCAGGTTCGCCCGGAGGATGGGGTGGCGCACCGGGAGGTGGCCGCTCAGACGCCGTAACCCTCTGGTATCTGGATGAGAACGGGGACATCATGACCACACGTGTCAGGACAGGCATCACGAATGGATCTCAGACCGAGGTGATCGGGCGGAATCTCGAACCCGGAATGCAAATAATCTCCGGCGTCACCGTGACTGAATCCGAAGGAGGATTCCAGAATCCGTTTCAGCAGAGTCAGGAAAGTCGCGGCAGCAGGTTCAGCCGTGGCGGTGGATTCTAGAAACCGGAATGGAACAGACAAAACACGAAATGAACGATTCCAAGCCGGTAATCGAAGTAACTGATATTCGAAAGACGTATCAGATGGGGAAGACGCAAGTTCATGCATTGCAGGGACTGGAGGCGACTATTCATCCCGGCGAACTCGTCTCAATCATGGGTGCTTCGGGATCTGGCAAATCTACACTGATGAATATCATCGGCGGTCTGGACTACCCCACATCGGGCTCGTATTTCCTGGACGGGATAGAAGTCAACAAGCTGTCCAAGAATGAACTGGCCGATATACGAAATCAGAAAATCGGATTCGTATTTCAGGGCTTCAATCTGCTGGCTCGGACGTCGGCGCTGGAGAATACAGAGCTTCCGCTTCTCTATGATCGAACCAACAAGATCAAAAAGCACAAGGAAGCCGCGCGGAAAGCGTTGGAGATGGTGGGACTCGGCGACCGGGTAGACCATCATCCCAACGAACTGTCAGGTGGACAGCAACAGCGTGTCGCCATTGCTCGCGCGCTCGTAACCAATCCGAGCATCGTACTCGCTGACGAGCCGACGGGGAATCTGGACAGTCGCACAACGGTGGAAGTCATGCAGCTGTTTCAGGACTTGAATGCTCAGGGAATCACCATTTTGATAGTGACCCACGAGGACGAAGTTGCCCGGTACACGAAACGGATCATCGAACTCAGGGACGGCCGGATTATTCGAGACATAACCCAGGAACCGGCCAAAGCGGCAGCGGATCTGGCCCGGATCATCGCTTTGGGCGAAGAAGAGAGACCGGAAGAAATTGTAGAGGCGGGCTAGACCCGGAGAGTCAATACCATGCGCGCAATCAGATTGATCAAGGTAGCCGGAAAGAGCATCGTCAAGAACAAGATGCGTACCCTTCTCACCATGCTCGGCATCATCATTGGAGTCGGAGCGGTCATCATCATGGTGGCCATCGGGGAAGGGGCTCAGTCACAGATTGAGGAGCAGATCCAGAATCTGGGCACAAATATGCTCGTGATCACTCCCGGATCAAGCAATGCCGGCGGCGTCAGTCAGGGAGCGTCAAGCTTCAACCGGCTGAAAATGGAGGATGCCGAGAAGATCCTGAACGAATCAGCATTTGTAGCCGGTGTATCTCCCGTCATATTCACGCGGACACAGATGGTCGGTGGCGTTGGAAACTGGCGCTCAACCATACACGGAGTGTCTGTAGACTATCCCGTCATTCGGGACTGGGACTTGTCGTCGGGGCGGTTTTTTGATGCTACTGAACAGCGAACCGGAAAGAAAGTCGTGGTATTAGGAGCCACAGTAGCCGAAAATCTGTTTCCCGACTCGGATCCGGTCGGAGAACGCGTCCTCATAAGAAACGTGCCCGTTGAAGTAATCGGAGTCCTCGAGCGCAAAGGACAGACACCCGACGGAAACGACCAGGACGATGTAGCACTTGCACCATTTTTGACGGTGCAGCGGCGCCTGTCAAACTTCAATTTCATCCGCCAGATTCTGGCAAACACGTTTTCACCGGATGACATTCCGGAAGCTCAAGAGGAGCTACGGGCAATCATGCGTGAATCCCACGGGTTGGCCGAATGGGAAGGCGATGATTTCGAAATCAAGAATCAGGAGCAGTTGAGCGAGGCCGCTCAGGGGACAACCGAAGTGATGACTATGCTGCTTGCGGCTATTGCCTCGATTTCGCTGCTCGTAGGCGGTATTGGAATCATGAACATCATGCTCGTTTCAGTAACCGAGCGAACCCGGGAGATCGGAATCCGAATGGCGATCGGCGCCCGGGGAGGAGATGTGCTGACTCAGTTTCTGATTGAGTCCATCGTGATGAGCATCCTCGGTGGAGCGCTTGGCATAGCGCTTGGCCTCGGTGGCTCCAATCTGTTAGGGTCATTCATGGGCTGGAACACGGTCATCAATACACAGACCGTCATCGTTGCCATCGTTTTTTCGGCCGCTGTCGGAATCTTTTTCGGCTTTTATCCCGCAAGAAAGGCCGCCGCATTGAATCCGATTGATGCGCTGAGATTCGAATAGTCTCCCCTCAGGCTCTATTGCGTCCCAAAGATCGTTCCTAGCGCCTGACTTCTGAAACAAGATGCCCGATCTGGGGCATTATGAGTTTTTCCATTGCCAGATGGACGGCCCCCGTCGAACCAGGGAGAGAGAAGACAAAAACATTTGAGATGATTCCGGCGGTAGCACGGGACAGCATGGAGGCCGATCCGATGTCTTCGTATGAAAGCATTCGAAAGAGCTCCCCAAAGCCGGTCAGGGGCCGTTCGATCATTGCGCTCAACGTTTCGAATGTGTTGTCGCGCTTCGAAATGCCGGTGCCGCCGTTGGTTATGATCACATCTACTTCCTCACGAATCGCCTCATGGAGCACCGCAGTGATCTGTGCAGGCTCGTCCGGTATAACTCGATACAGCACCACCTCGTGGCCCGCATCACCGAGTGTCTGACGAATGAATGATCCGCTGGCATCCGAAGATTCATCGCGCGTATCGCTACAGGTGATAACGGCGCACTTCGCCGTTACAGAAGCGGATTTGTCCAGATGTTCAGAGTGACTCATGATCTTCAACAATCGTCTCAGGTTGTTCTGAATACCATAGCGGTGGATCGTGTCCGTTTCCGCCCCAGGGATTACATCTTGCGATACGATGTGCCGACAAAATAAAGCCTTTCAGGGCGCCATACTTGCGCAAGGCTTGAATCGAGTACTCAGAACAGGTCGGAGTGAACCTGCAGGAAGAACCCAGATGTGGCGAAATAACCAACTGATAGATCTTCACCAGGCCGATGAGCAGTTGTCGTGGAATATGTAGTATGCGCGTCAGCACACCCCATGGACGAGCGGAACGGTGTCTGGTTTCTTGTCCCGCTAAACAGGGTCTGCGATGCGTGTCTGCGATGCGGGTCTGCGATGCGGGTCTGCGATGCGGGTCTGCGATGCGGGTCTGCGATGC
>Ga0114933_10001649_pt1 | contig 24484 bp, 25 predicted proteins | sample 4SBtaG_FD_89691 | JGI IMG/M metagenome (GOLD analysis project Ga0114933, IMG submission 89691) | Deep subsurface microbial communities from Kolumbo volcano to uncover new lineages of life (NeLLi) - 4SBTROV12_W25 metaG | ecosystem: Environmental > Aquatic > Marine > Volcanic | place: Kolumbo... | reverse complement strand
ACCGGCCATCACGCCGCCCCACCACAGCTCGGAGAACTTCGAGTCCCGGAGAGACCCCACGGAGTTCTCCAGCAGGTTGTCGCGGGTACAGGTCGTCACATCGCCGAGCCAGCCGATCACCGGCGACTTCCAGAAGCCCGAGCAGGGCGAGGTGTTCGAGGCCTCGACCGCGACCGCCGACTTCTCCTCGCGCAAGACCGGCAGGCCCTCGCGCTCCATCGCCGCGCGGAAGACCGCGTTCTCCCGAGCCTGTTCCTCGGCGGTCGGACAGTCGAGCTGGCGGAAGAAGACGATGGCGTCGTCACCGTCGGGCACGTTCTGCGCGACGCTGCGCACCGGCAGTCCGGCCCGTCGACACGCCGCCTCCCAGCGCCTCCGGAACGAGGGCACCTCGTCGACGTTGTTGGAGCCGACGATGAACTGGAAGACCGGTCGAGGCCAGCGGGCCCCGGTCCGCCCCTTCCACTCGATGAAGCGCGCGATGTTGTTCTCGACCTGCTCGAAGCGCTGCAGGCCCTTCACGCGCAGGTAGGTGTCGGTCCGCGAAGCATCCAGCGAGAAGTGCCAGACCTGGCGCACCGGGCCGGAGTTCAGCGCCGCGCGTGTCTTGTCCAGGCTCAAGTGCGTGCCGTTGGTGTGGACCTCGACCTGGCGGAAGACCCCGTGCTCGGCCGAGGCCCTCAGCGCCGCCCGGTAGATCCGCGACCAGTCCTTGTGCAGCAGCGGCTCCCCCAGCCAGAAGAGGATCAGCGTGTCGAAGCGCGCGCCGACGTCGACGAGGTCGTCGAAGAGCCCCAGCACCATGCCGGTGTCGATGTAGCCGCTGACCGTGTGGTGCGGATGGGCGGCGCCCTCGCTGACGGAGCAATGCACGCACTTCAGCGAGCAGCGGTTGGTCAGCTCCACCACGAGGTAGGAGCCGGGCAGGAAGGGCGGCCTCACACCCGGAGTCTAGCCCGCCGCTCGTGAACGTTGCGTGCGCCCTATTCGCAGTTCATGTCCACGCAGAGCACGGTGACCTTGCCGGCGACGACCGCGAAGTCGGTCTCCTGGGAGCAGTAGTAGGAGCCCTGGTGGCCGCTGGTCCGGATGCGCCAGTTGCCCGCGCCGAGGGTGGCCGTGAACTTGCCGTCCCCGTCGGTGCGGCCGCGAGTGGCCTGGCCGCCGACGTCCCGGTTCTCGAGCAGGTAGTCGACGAAGGCCACGAACTGGGGGTCCCGCGCGTCGGCCAGCACGCTCTGGATGAACTGGCCCCGGATCTGTCCGCTCGTGCCTTCGCCGGTGCCGTCCTCGAGCTTGTTGTCCCCACCCTCGCCGGCGGTGGTGCAGAAGTCGTCCACGTAGGCGCTGTCCGAGGTGTCGAGGACCGGCGCATCCGAGTTGGTGCAGGCGAGCAGGAGGGCGAGCATCGGCGAAGAGTGTAGCCGCTGCTACCCTGTGAGTCCGTGGGCGACCCCGCTGCCATCGCCGCGCGCATCCAGCGCTGGGACAGCGACGGGCCCCAAGGACCCGTCACCCTGGAGCTCTACCCGACGCTCAAGTGCAACCTGGACTGCGCCTTCTGCGACACGACAGAGCGCCACCAGCCGCGCCAGAACGAGCTGCCGCTGGAGCGACACCTGGCGATCCTCGACGAGGCCAAGGGGCTCGGCGTGGAGCGGGTCTTCGTGCTCGGGGGCGGTGAGCCGCTGGTCGCGAGGGACCTGACCCCTCCGATCCTGCATCGCATCAAGGAGCTGGGCCTCGAGGGCATCCTGACGACCAACGGGACCATCCTGCCCAGGAAGCTCCGCACGCAGCTCCTGGACGACGGCTGGGACGAGCTCCACGTGAGCATCGACGGGCCGACCGCGGCGATCCACGACGCCCTGCGGGGTATGGACGGCGCCTTCAAGAAGACCGTCACGAACCTCTGCCGGCTGAACGTCGCCAAGCAGCAGCGCAACCAGGTCTTCCCTCGCTTGGCGCTGCACTTCGTCATCACGAACACGAACTTCAGCACGCTCCCGGACATGGTCCGCCTGGCCCACGCGCTCGGCTGCTTCCGCGTCGACTTCGACGCCCTGGTCGCCTACCGGCCCGAGCAGCTGGCCCTGGCGCTCACCGAGGAGCAGCGCCGCCAGGTCCCGGCCATCGCGCGCGAGGCCCTCGACGTGGCCCGACAGCTCGGGGTGGCCACCACCCTGGACAACTTCCTCGAGCCCGACAACCTGGTGCGAGGCGAGGCCAAGGAGCTCGACCTCGAACCCGGACTGGAGAACGCCCACTGCCTGAAGGCCTGGCATTACCTCGTCGTCCAGGCGGATGGGCGAACCAGCCCCTGCTGCGTGCTCGCGGGGCAGGGAGAGAGCGTCGCCGAGACCCCGCTACAGGCCGTCTGGCGAAACGGCGCCTTCCTGAACAAGGTCCGCCAGGCCATGGAGGCGGGCACGCCGCTGCCGCGCTGCCGGGAGTGCAGCCCGAACATCCTGGTGCACGAAGCGCACATTCGGAGCCACTTGTAGGCGATGGTCAACGTCAACCTCGAGCTCACCGACCACTGCAACATCAAGTGCAAGATGTGCAGCCAGTCCCTTCGCGACGAAGCCCACGGAGCGCCCCACCGCTTCATGAGCTGGGAGGTCTGGAAGGCGATGCTCGAGGGCCTCCGCGACTTCGACGACGAGGTCCACCTGTGCCCCCACTGGCTCGGCGAGCCGACCATCCACCCGGAGTTCGACCGCTTCGTGGAGTACGCCTTCGCCATCAACAAGGGCCTCTTCCGCGAGTTCAAGCTCCACACCAACGCCGTGGTCTTCGGCGAGGAGCGCGCCCGCCTGCTGGTCCGACTCGCCAACGCGCCCAGCACAGCGCCGGACTGCTTCCGCAGCATCCACTTCTCGATCGACAGCTTCTCCCAGGCCGCCTACCTCGACGTGAAGGGGGCGGACCGTCGGGACCAGGTCTTCCGGAACGTCGAGCGCTTCCTGCGGGTCCGCGAGTCCCTGGGCGCGGAGCGGCCCTACGCGCACCTGGCCTACGTCGTGCAGCCTGGAAACGACCACGAGGCCGGCGACTTCCTGGCACACTGGAAGGGCCTGCTCGAGGAGCTCGGCCGACCCTACCGACTCTGCTGGGACTGGCCCTCGGAGGACATGGACGCCATCTACTTCCGGCCGCTGAACAGCGGTGATCAGGACGCCTCGGACGCGCTGCACGCCCGCGTCTGCCGGGAGCTCGGCATCGCCCCGCCCACGGCCGGAGACCGGCTCCGGGCCGCCGGGAGCTTCTAGTGCCCGTCGGCCGAAGTCGCGACGCGCCTTCCACCGGCGCCTTCGGCGCGCGCCGCTGCGCGTCGCCGGGCACCCGCTTCATTCCAGGGGGGCCCTGCCCCCCGACGCCTGCGGCGTCCCCCCCGGCGGCCCGCTCCGCGTGCCGTAGCTCCCTCCGGCCCAGCTCCGACTGGGTCGGAACTTGCGCCGGAGGAAACTAGATGTTTCTACTCCTGGGATGCGCGGCCGGGAACCTCTCGTGGCCGGAGGGGTCCGCACCGGTCATGGCTGCGTGGGCCCTCGAACGACCGGGAAGCGAGCGCGATGAGCTCTACCTGCTCATCAGCAACAGCGAGCTGTCCACCTGCGCTTTCGACCTCTCGGACTTCGAGAACATCGCCTCGGGCGAGCACGAAGAGACCAGCCAGGAGCTGGCCTTGATGCTCTACCGCGAGGGCAGCCGCATCGCCTTCCTCCACCTCTACCGCTTCCGCCAGGACAGCTGGGAAGGGACCTACCCCCTGTCCACCGAGCCCGTGAACACCGTGCTCGACGACCGGGAGCCCTTCGCCGCAGAGGCCGCCTGGTGGGCGATGCTCGAGGCCCGCGTCGCATCGGACAACGGCCTGATCCGAAGCTACGAGCCGGTCGAATATGACGTCGAGGTGGACGTACCCCAGGGCGATGTGCAGATTGATCGAGAGAGCGAGCGCTTCCACGGCCGCTTCGGCCTGGAGTCGCTGGACGTCAGCGGAACCTTCAAGGCCTCGCGCTGCGACGTCGACTACGACGAGAGCATCTTCCCGGTGATCGAAGCCGGCCTGGGCACGACGGTGGTCGAGCCCGACGAGACGGAGTGACATGGACCCCACGACCGCCGCCACCGCCCTGAGCCTGACGCTCTTCCCGACCTCGGATCATCGCGAGGTCGGCGTCGGGCCCTATGCCTTCGACAGCGCCGCCGGACCCCAACTGGTCGATCGCCTGCCGACCGCGAACCCCCAGGGCCTCGAGCTCATGACGCGGCGCGTCTTCGACACCGAAGACAGCCTCTTCGAAGAGGACACCACGCCGACCGGCCAGGGCATGCGGCTACGCATGTACCGAGGAGCCGACGGCCAAGTGGTGCTCGACCAGTTCCAGCTCGAGTCGCTCCCGCTGAACCTGCGCATCCGCCCGGACCTGGGCGACACCCTCGACATCGGGCTGTTCGCCGGAAGCTGGGACGAGGTCTGGCGCTTCGGCGACACCGGCCGCATGCAGTGGCGCGTCTACTCCCCCCTCAACCTGACGCTGCTCGGCATGTCCAGGTCGGACATGGGCACCGAAGACCTCCGCTATTACGCCAGCGTCGGAACGGGCCTGGGCGGCGAGTTCCTGGCCCGCGTGGCCGGACCCGTCGGCGTGCAGGGTCGGGCCGAGGTCGAGGGCAACGCCCGCCGGCGCCGGGACCGCGTCGACGTGCACCACACCACCCGCCAGGAGGTCCGGGGCGAGCTGGAGCTCGGCCTCTCGGTGATCACGGCCAAGCAGGCCTGGGTCGTCGGTCTGTGGGGCGAGCACGTCAGCCAGTGGGAGCCCTTCGACGAGGCCGGCCGCGACGGCGTCGACCGCACCTACTTCGCCACCGGCGCCCGCATCTCCGGTCGCTTCTACAAGGAGCGCGAGCGCAGCCTCCCGGTGCCCGGCATGCCAGGCATCGGCGAGGACGTGGGAGACATCGACGCCCTGCTCGAGGCCCTCCGTCGGGAAGCCGAGGAGGAGACCCTGGAAGAGGCGCCCTTGGAGGAGATCCTCGAAGAGGTCGAAGAAGAGGAGCCCGTCTCGACCGGTCCCCTCGAGGTCCACTGGTCCGAGCTCGAGATCACCGCCCAGGTGGCTCCGGTCTGGCCGGCGGACGTCGCCGAGGACGCCAGCTGCAGCGTGCGCTTCTTCATCGATCCGCTGGGCACGCCCTACGACGTCCGGCCCGAGGACTGCGCGGCCGAGCTCGTGCCGGCCACGATGGAGGCGGCCTGGGGATGGCGCTTCGCTCCCGTCGAGGACGACAGCGGCACCGTCGCCGCCCAGTTCGTCTACAGCGTGCAGGCCTCGGATGCCGACCGGGCGGTCAAGGGCTCCTCCGACGGAAACTGACGGTAGACTGACGGCCCTGGCACCGAAGAGTCCCTCATGACCCTGCTCCTGCTCGCCTGCGTCACCCCCGCGAGCGACTACGCGGCCAGCGACTCGGCCGCCTCCGACGACACCAGCTCGACGGGCGACGACACCAGCAGCGCAGCCGACTCCGGCGACAGCCAGGACACAGATCCGCAGACGGACCCGAACGCGCCTGTGATCTCCAGCTGCGACGCCTACTGCTACCTCCACCAGACCGGTGACCAGAACTACCAGTGGAAGATCGAGTGCAGCGTCGATGACCCCGACGGCATGGACAACGTCTGGAACGGCCGCTTCGACATCCTGTTCGGGACCTCGACCATCGCCGACGACAAGATCGCCTGCGACGATGCCGGCTACTGCTCGGGCAGCTTCGGAGAGACCACGCACGAGGTCTACTGCGAGCAAGCGGACAGCTACGAGTTCGTCATCTTCATCAGCGACTGGGACGAGAACGAATCCAAGCCCTACCGCGTGACCGGGCGACGCGGTTGAGCGACCGCCCACCCTGCGCGGGCCTGTGGTCCACGCCGATGGTCCAGGTCACCGGCGATGTCACGGTCTGCTGCCTCGACGAGCACCTCGAGAACAAGATCGGCAACCTCCAGGAGACCCCCCTGGCCGAGCTCTGGCACGGCGAGACGATGGACGCGTGGCGCCGTGCGCACCTGGAAGGACGCTTTGAAGACAGCGGCCCCCTCTGCACGCGCTGCAACTGGAAGAGCGCCGGCGCAGCGCCCGAGGATGCAATCCGGCGGTGGCTGGATAGAATCCGGGACACCGAGCTGATGAAGGCTTGGCAGGAGCGAAGGAAGAAGAGTTGAGCGGAACCCGTGCAATCCAGACACGGGGCCTTCGCAAGGTCTACCGGAGCGGGTTCTTCCGCATTCCGTACGTGGGCCTGGAGGGCCTCGACCTCGACGTGGAGCCCGGCGAGAGCTTCGGCTTCATCGGGCCGAACGGTGCCGGCAAGACAACCGCGATCAAGATCCTGATGGGCCTGCAGTCGGCGACCGCCGGCGAGGCCAGCATCCTCGGTCAGGACCACCGCGACCCCGAATGCCGCCGAAAGGTCGGGTTCCTGCCGGAGCGGCCCTACTTCTACCAGTACCTGACCGCGAACGAGTTCCTGCGCTTCTACGGCAGCCTCTTCGACCTGCGCGGGGACGAGCTCACGCGACGCATCGGCGTGCTCTTGGAACGAGTCGGGCTGGCACGCTTCGCGGACGTGAAGCTGGGCTCGTACTCCAAAGGGATGCTGCAGCGCGCCGGGGTCGCACAGGCCCTGATCAACGAGCCGGACCTGGTCGTCATGGACGAGCCGATGAGTGGCCTCGACCCGATGGGGCGGGCGCTGATCCGGGATCTCATCCTCGAGGAGCGCGAGCGAGGCCGCACGGTCTTCTTCTCCAGCCACATCCTGGCCGATGTCGAGGTCATCTGCGACCGCATCGCCATCGTCGTCAAGGGCGAGCTGCGAGGCTGCGGGACCATCGACGAGCTGGTGGGCGACCGGGTCCGCCACGTGGACATCACGCTGGTCGGCACTTTGCCCGAGGGCTGCCCAGGCACAGTCGTGCGCACAGACGGCGATCTCGTGCTCCTGCGGGTCGGCCCCGACGAGGTCGACCCGACCCTGGACCAGCTGCGCGCTGCAGGCGCCCGGATCCGGAGCGTCGACCGCGTGCGCATGCACCTCGAGGACCTGATGCTCGAGGAGGCCGAGCGGGCCGAGAAGGTCGACTCCAAGCGGATGGGGGTGCTCGCATGATGCGGATGTACGCCATCGCGGCGAACACCTTTCGCGAGACCATGCGCGACCGCATCCTGTTCTCGCTGTTCTTCTTCGCGGCGCTGCTGCTGTTGACCTCGGCGGCGATGGAGGAGATCACCATCGGAGACTCGCGCCACGTCGTGCGCAGCGTGGCGCTGGGCGCAATCCGCGTCTCGGGCAGCGTCATTGCGCTGTTCCTGGGCGTCGGGCTCGTCTACAAGGAGCTCGAGAAGAAGACGATCTACACGATCGCCAGCAAGCCGATTCCGCGTTGGGTCTTCGTGCTGGGGAAGTACTTCGGGCTGATGGCGGTCATCGCCGTGCTGACCGGCCTGATGCTGGTGCTCTACATGGGCATGGTCACCGTCCAGCAGGGCTTCCCCGGCTTCACCGTGCTGCCCGCGATGTACCTGTTGATCGTCGAGCTTGCGCTGTTGACGGCCTGGGCGATCCTCTTCTCGACCTATTCCTCGCCGACCGTCGCGAGCCTGTTCAGCATCGCGGTCTTCGTCATCGGCCACCTGGCCGACGACATCTGGATCTTCGGCTCACAAGCCGAGAGCGTGGCGGTCCAGGAGCTGTCCCGGGTCGTCTACTGGGTGCTGCCCAACTTCGAGGTCTTCAACGTCTTCGACACGGCAGTGCACGGCATCCCGACCGAGCCCGACCGCATCCTCTGGGCGAGCCTCTACGGCCTTGGCTACACCGCCGCCGTCCTGGCGGTGGCCTGCGTGGTGTTCGAGCGCCGGGACTTCAAGTAGTGCGGATCCGCATGGCGGATCCCGCGGCCCGCCATGCGCGTCTCGCCCCGGTCATCGAGGCCTCGGTGCTCGAGGTCCTACGCTCCGGCCGCTACATCGGAGGCCCCCTCGTCGCCCGGGCCGAGGCCGCCGTGGCCACCCACTTCGGGCTGGCCCACGGCGTCGGCGTCGGCTCCGGGACCGAAGCCCTGTGGCTGATCCTGAAGGCCCTCGGCGTGCGCCGGGTGGCCGTGCCGGCGCTGTCCTTCTTCGCCACCGCCGAGGCCGTCGTCCTAGCCGGTGCGGAGCCCGTCTTCGTCGATGTGCTCGCCGACCGACCGCTGCTGGATCCGGCCAAGGTGCCTGCGGACGTCGACTGCGTCGTGGCGGTGCACCTCTTCGGCATGCGCTGCGCTGTCCCGTCGGGGCTGCCGGTCGTCAGTGACGCGGCCCAGTGCGCAGGCTGGGGACACGGTCGTCCGGACGGAGTGGCCGCGGCCCTTTCGCTATACCCCTCAAAGACCCTCGGCGCGGCCGGCGACGGGGGGCTGGTGCTGACTGACGATCTGGAGCTGGCCGACCGGATTCGACGGCTTGGAACCCACGGCTCCTCGCGGCGGGACGAGCACGCCGAGGTCGGCACCACAAGCCGGCTGGACGCCATGCACGCGGCGGTGGTTCTGGCCCAGATGCCCCACCTCGAGGCCGCCGTCTCCCGCCGGCGAGCCATCGCGGACCGCTACGACGCCGTCTGCGATCACCTGTCCCGGGATGCGGGGGACCCGGTGCACCAGTACGTGGTGTTCTCGGACGAACGGGACGCGCTGGCAGCGCGCCTGGACGCCGCCGGAGTCGACACCGCCGTGTACTACCCGCACCCCATGGACACCCAGCCCGCCTTCGGTGGGTGGCGAGACAGCGCCTGCCCGAACGCGGCCCGGTACTGCGCCCGCGCCCTGTCGGTGCCTGTGCACGAGGACCTGGCCGACGAGGACGTGGAGCGCATCGCCGAGTTCCTGGCGTGCTGAGCGCCGAGCTCTTCCTCCAGGGCTGGGCGGCCATCGTGGGCCTCTGCCTGGGCAGCTTCATGAATGTGTGCATCGCGCGCATGCCCGAGGACCGCTCGGTCGCGAGCCCGCCGAGCCACTGCCCGGCCTGCGGCCACAAGATCCGCTGGTACGAGAACATCCCGGTCCTGTCCTGGATCTTCCTGCGCGCGAAGTGCAGCAGCTGCGGGACCTCGATCTCGCCGCTCTACCCGCTGATCGAGATCCTGATGGGCCTGCTCGCGGTGCTCTTGTGGCGAGAGTTCGTGCCGCTCTTCAGCCTGTCGAACCTGGCGGCCTGGGTCTTCTACACGCTCTTCGTGTTCATGCTGGTCGCCTCGACCTACATCGACCTTCGCCACTACATCATCCCCGACCAGTTCACGATCTACGCCGTCCCCTTCGGCGTCCTTGGCGTCGGGGGGCTGCAGCTGCTCGGCTACGAGGGCCCTCACGCGATGACCATCGGACACGCCTTCGTCGGGGCGCTGGCAGGAGGCGGCATCCTGCTGCTGACCATCGGCGCCTGGTGGCTCATCCGCCGCGTCGAGGCCATGGGCTTCGGCGACGTGAAGCTGTTGGCGATGATGGGCGCGTTCCTGGGCGCGCTGCCTGCGGTGCCCTTCATCCTCGTCGGCGCCTGCCTGGTCGGCAGCGTCATCGGCATGCTGCTGATGATCAAGCGCGGCTCGGGCCTGAAGACCCAGGTCCCCTTCGGCCCCTTCCTGGCCATCGCCGGCATCGCCTATGTCTTCTTCGGCGAGGTCCTCATCCGCGACTACCTGCCGATCTGGTGGCTCGGCGCCGCCTAATACAGGCCGCCGCAGTGCTCGACGAGCTTCCAGGTCTTGGCCTCTTCCTCGCCGCGGGTGTGCATCAGGAAGGACTCCGTGAAGCCGACGTCGCAGGTGGCGCGGGCCGCGGGGCCCGTGAAGATCAGGCCGATGCAGCACAGGAGGAAGCCGACGATGACGGCGCCGAAGTGCACGAAGCCCATGCAGATGAGGAAGAACAGCGTGCGCCAGCGGTTGCCGCGGGCGATGGACCAGGAGCGGTCCAGGGCGTCCATCGGGCTGCGGCCCTCGAGGACCAGCGCGTGGCTGCCGAAGGACAGGCCCAGGGCCACGTAGTAGAGGCCGGGGATGCCGATGATCAGCATCAGCACGCCGCCGATGGCGGCGATCGCTTCGATCTCCATGCCGATGCCGATGCCGAGGAGGAGCCCGCCCGGCAGGAACGCGATGATCATGGTGGCGAAGGAGATGCAGCCCTTCAGCAGGGACCACAGGATCATGTCGACGACCCGGTCCTTGCCGCCGAAGAGGGTGCCGAAGGTGCCCTCGCCGTCGACGATCACCTGCTCGTGCAAGCGCAGCCAGCCGACGTGGACCCAGCAAGCCGCCGCGAAGACGACCGCAAAGATGACGAGCAGGCAGACGCCGCCGATCAGGAGCCCGGCCAGAAAGGCCGGGTCGTCGAAGTCGCTGCTGCCGGTGAAGTTCTGCAGCATGCCTGAGCTCGCGAGCGTGTCCAGGCCGGCCTCGAGCCGGTAGTTCCAGTCGCTCCCGAAGTCGTAGTCGTCGTCGTAGCCGCCGCCGTCCCAGCCGCCGCCGGAGTTGCCGAGGTTCCCGAAGTTGTTGAAGCCGCCGCCCCCGGACTGGGCGAAGTTCATGATCAGGGCTCCGACGAACAAGGGCGCCGGAGCTTTCTTCAGAGCTTCCCAGCCGTGGCGCACAGCGCGGCCGGGATCGAAGGCGTGACGAAACTCCACGAGGGACCTCCCAGGGGCGACGCGAACAATACGCCGCGGGGGGGGCCTATCCTTTCAGCCCGTGAGGCGGGCGCGGCAGGACTGTGCTTCGGCGTAGGCTCCGACGGCCTCGAAGCACTGAGCCGCCATGGCCCAGCCTCCCTCCCACGCCGGGAGGGCCTCGAGCAGGCGAGAGGTGAGGTGCAGCGCGCGCCCGGCCTGGCCCAGTTCGAGCAGGCGGCGGGCGGTGATCGCACAGCGCGTCCGCGGGTCGAGCTCGGTGCGGAGGCCGAGGCGCACCCGATCCGGCTGGCTCCAGCCCAGCGCGGCGGCGCAGCAGAGTACGGCGTCGATCGGGGCGAGGGGCGGCAGCCAGCTCGCGTGGTCGAAGGGAGGCGGCGTCCAGTCCGGCGCGCTCGCGAGGCGGAGGTGCCACGGGCCGGGGTGCTCTGCGAGCAACGAAGCCAGGTCGACCTTGCGGGCGTAGACCCCGGGCCAGTGCAGCTGGACCTCGCCGATCGGGTCGCGCGGGACCTCGAGAGCCACGAGCCGGACCAGCGAAGGGTCCTGGCGTGAGAGCGTCAGGGCCAGGGCGCCCGGGTCGCCCTCGTCGACGAGGACGACCGCCCCCGAAGAGGCGCGCGCGGTGCTGGGCAGTCCGCACTGCTCGCGGATCCAGCGCTCGTCCTCGGTGTGTGGACCTCGCCAACGCGAGAGCTCCTCGCGGGCCTCGTCGAGCAGGCCGCGTTGCTTCAGGCCGAGCGCCCAGGCGTGGCCCTCGGCGCGGCGGGCCTGGGGAGCGAACTGCAGCCACCGCTCGCGGAAGACCGGGGCGATGTAGTCCAGGGTCCGCTGCTCGTGGGTCCGGTCGGACTGGCGCCAGCGGACCTCGGCGCTACCGCGCAGGCCGTCGTGCATCCGGTGGACGAAGGTCGCGACCGGCAGGGTCTCCATGCGGCCGATCCGGGACAGGCGCAGCCACATGTCCATGTCCTCGCCTCGAGTCAGGCGGGGATCGACGGAGCCCGCGGCACGCCAGGCCTCGGTGCGGCACAGGAACGCGCCAGTGAGGCCGGGGACCTGGTTCAAGAGCCCACGCCCCAGCACCTCGGCCGGCACGCGGGTCGAGGGGCGCCAGCGCGTGATGTCGCCGTCCTCGAAGCGCAGCGCGTCCCCGAATACCCCGATGAGATCGGGGCTCTCGGACAGCGCAGCCGCGAGGACCTGGACCGATCCGGGCAGCAGGAGGTCGTCGTCGTCGAAGACCAGCAGGTACTCGCCGTTCGCGATCGCCACACCGGCGTCCAGCGCGGTGGCCTTGCCCCGGTTCTCCGGCAGCCTCACGCAGCGGATGCCGTCGAAGCACTGCAACAGGTCCCAGGTCCCGTCGGTGCTGCCGTCGTCGACGACGATGACCTCGCAGCTGTGGGACTGCATCAGGGCCGAGGCGATGGCCTCGGTCAACAGGCCGTAGCGGTTGTAGGTGCAGATCACGATGCTGACCAGCGGCCCCTCGACCTTGGCGAGCGGCTCGGGATCCCCCATGGGCGCGAAGCCGAAGCGCCGAAGCACGGCGTCGCAACGCGCCGGATCGCCCGACTCCCAGACCGGGACCTTGCCCGCGATCCGGACGTGCAGGGCCTGCCAGCCGTCGTCGTCCGAGCAGATGCGCACTCGCCGGGCGTTGCCGCGCAGGGTCTTGCCGAGAGCGAGTCGTTCGGCCGCGCTGCGAGGGCGGAAGCCTGTGAGGAGTGCCATCGGACCCTCTTCGGACCCGATCGCTTCATGCTTTAGAGTGCCGGCATGAGCGACGTCACCGAACAGTTGTGTCAGGTGCCCTGGCTCGCCCCGGTGGGCCGAGGCGAGCTCTCGAAGACGCGGAAGCTGTGGACAGCGACCCGCCTTCCGCCGGGCGAGCCCTTCTGGAACCAGGGAGCGAAGAGCGGCGACATCGCCATCGTGACCGAAGGCGAGCTGGGGGTCTTCGTGGACGGCGGCCGGGTCGGCACTGTGCATCGCTTCGAGCTGATCGGCGAGGCCGCGGCCTGGTTCCAGCACATCGATCGCACGGCCACCGTAAAGGCCAAGTTCTTCGCTCGCGTGGTGTCCCTCCCCGTCGAGGCCCTCAAGCAGCTCCGCAAGGACCGCAGCCCGGTCTATTCCGCCCTTCTGGAGCAGGCGCTGGTGACGCTGACGCGCCGCATCCGGGCCGTGGACCTGGACATCGCCAAGGCTGGCGCCGGCGCCGTCACGCGCCCCACGCGCGAGCAGGGCTTCGCCCAGAAGATGTGGCGCAAGCTCGTGCCAGGCAAGCCGAAGGGGGCATGCCCGGACCTGATCCCGCTGTTGAAGAAGCAGCCGGGGCTCAAGCTGCTACCGGACCACCAGCTCGCGGACATCGCCAAGGGCTGGGAGCCCGTCGCGCTGCAGGAGGGCGAGGTCGTCTTCCTCGAGGGAGAGCCGGGCGACTGCGCCTACGTCGTCGCGGACGGCGAGGTCGAGGTCATCCGCAACGTGCGCGGCGACAAGGCCCAACGGCTGGCCGTGCTGCTGGCGGGCGACACCTTCGGCATGAACACCCTCATCGAGCGCGGCACCCGCTCCGCGAGCTGCGTCGCCGGAGGGCCGACCTGGGTCTACCGGATCTCGGGGAAGGTCTTCCGCACCCCCCGCGGCGACAGCGGCACCCTGTGGAAGGAGTCCATCCTGGCGTCGCTGGCCAGCCAGATCCGCTCGGCCAACCTGGCGCTCAACCGCGCCAAGAAGCTGCCCCCGCCCCCCGGTGGCCGACGCGCTGACTCCCCCGAGGCCTTCCGCCAGCTGCTCCTGGCGCACGGGCTCATCGAGGGCCTGCCGACCAGCGAGCACAGCGTCGACCTGGCGCTCTGAGTCGCTACACCGTCGGGTGAGAGAGCCTCGGTGAGACCCGCGGGCTGGCCTCGAGGTTCAGCACGTAGGTGACCATGTCCTTGCCGTAGAAGCGGAAGCGGCCGGCGTCCTCGAAGCCCCAGCTCTTCAGCTGGCGGTTGGCGCCCTCGTTGTCGGTCTCGGTGGTGATCTTCACGTGGCCGTGGCCGCGAGCGGCCAGGTCGTCGAAGAGCACCTTGTTGATGTGACCGCTCACGCGCTTGCCTCGCAGCTTCGGCGTGAAGCTGCAGAACAAGCTCTCCGCCGGGATGTCGAGGTCGGTGTCGCTGGCCGAGAAGTACTGGGCGGTCTGGGCGAGCTTGATCGCGACCGCCGGCTTCTTGACAAGCCCCAGCGTCGCGGCCGCCGCGAGCGGCGTGAAGCGCGTCTTGAAGACGGCGCTCATCATCTCGCTCGCGTCGGTGGAGCCGGCGATGAAGCCTTCGATGACGCCGTCCTCGACGTAGACGAAGCCCAGGAAGCGCTCGTCCTCGATGAGGCCTCGGTACAGCTCCCGCAGAAAACGCAGCCCCAGCTTCGACCACAGCGAGTTGCCCATCGCCGCGTGGTGCAGTTCGGCCACACGGCGCGCGTCGATGTACTGCATGGGCCGGATCCGGTCCATCACGACCGGATCGACCATAAACGGCTTCAATCCCCGCGTTCCTTCTTCAGGGTGTCCAGGAACGCCGTCTGGGAGATCGCGCGGTGCTGGGCAGCCAGGAAGTGGCCGATGGCGTTCTCATAGGCCGTGTGGAAGCTCTCGTTCAGCAAGCGGCGGGTGAGCTCCACGGCGACGCTGTGGTTCGGCCCGAGGGCCTCGACCGCCCAGGCCAGCCCGGCGTCGAGGTCGTTGTCGATCCGGTCGACGATGCCCAGCGTGGCGGCGGTGCCGGAGTCGACGACCTCGGCCGTGAGCATGATGCGCTTGGCGTGGCCCAGGCCGACGTACTTGGCGAGCCGGAAGGTCGCCATGCCGGGCAGGAAGCCGAGGTGCGTCTCGGGCAGCTGGAAGCTGGCTCGACTCGTGGCGATGCGGAGGTCGCAGGCGAGCGCGATCTGGAAGCCACCGCCGACCGCCGGGCCGTCGACGAGCGCGACCGTCGCCTTGGGCAGGCGCTCCAGGCGCGTGCAGCACTTCTCCCACTTGTTGAAGCCGTGGATGTCGAGGGGGACCTTGGGGTCGAAGTCCTCGAAGTCCATGCCCTCGGAGAAGGTGCCGCCGGAGCCGCGGAAGGCCACGACCTTGGCGTCGGAGTGGTCCTCGAGGTGGTTGCAGACCGCCGTCAGGTCCCGGACCATGCGCATCGAGATGCGGTTGTGGCCGCCCCGGTTGAGCGTGATCGTCGCGATGCCGTCGGACTCTTCGAAGGAGAGCGTCTCGTAGCCCAAGGGGCCTCCTACCAGCGGACCAGGGCCGTCTCGATGGTCGAGCCGGGACCCATGGTCATCAGCACCCCGTAGTCGCCTCGACGGACGACGCCCTCATCCATCAGCCGCTGGTAGCTGAAGAGGAAGGAACCGGAGCTCAGGTTTCCGAAGTCGCGCAGCACCGAGGTCGTGTGACGAACGTCGTGCTCGGTGATGCCCACGTTGTACTTGATCGCGTCGATCACCTTCTTGCCGCCGGAGTGCACGATCCAGTGGGAGATGTCGCGTCGCTTGAGCCCGTGGGCCTCGAGCAGCCGATCGACGGGCTTCTCGGCGTTGGCGCCCACGACGTAGGGGATGTCGCGGTCGAGGAAGAAGGAGAACTTCGACTGCTCGCCGTCCCATTCGTAGCGCATGGCCCCGATGGCCGGCGGGATGATCTGGGAGTTGAAGCCCAGGACCTTGCCGGCGAAGCGCTTGTCGTCCTTTGGGTCCGTGCGGACGAGGACCGCCGCGGACCCGTCGCCGAACAGCGAGTTCACGATCGCGGTGCGCATCGTGCCGTCGAAGACGTAGGCGGCGCTGCAGACCTCCATGCAGACCATCAGCGCGTTCTTGCCGGGGTTGGCCATGGCCCAGTTCACGACCGGGTTCAGGCCGTTGAGGCCGGCGTTGCAGCCCATGCCGACGATGTCGACCCGAGCGCAGTCCTCGCGGAAGCCCATCTCCTTGATGAGGTGGGCGGTGAGCCCGGGCGCCATGAAGCCGGTGGTGGTGATGCAGCAGAGGTAGTCGATGTCCTCGACGCCCATCTCCATCGGGTCCAGGCAGCGCTTCACGGCCTGGGGACCGATCTCCATCGCACCCCGACGGTGCTTCTCGAGCAGCTCGCCCTGGGACTCGTCCGGCACGCCGTCTTCGTTGGCTTCGGGCAGGTAGAGGTACCGGTTCATGATGTGCGCCGACTTGAACAGCGAGCGGATGCGCGGATCGGGCACGTCGTAGCGCGCGACCAGGTCTTCCTGGGAGTAGCCCTCGGGCGGGTGGGCGGTGCCTACGGAGAGCAGGCGTGGCCGGGTGTCCAGCATCGCCTGGATTATCCCTCCGGGCGGGACTCCTTGCGCTCGGTGATCGCGAACTCCCCGGAGCGGCGCCGGTCGCCCGAGCCGGAGAAGACGCCGCGACGCAGCCCGGCGATGTGGGCACCGCCGAAGAACATGTTCGGCGCGTCGAAGCGGATGTCCGCGGCGAAGCGGTCCGCGAAGTCGGCTTCGCTGCGATCGTAGACCTCGACCCGGAGCACACCGCCCTCCATGTGGCAGCGGGGTCCGTTCGCCGCGCGCTCGGGGGAGAGCCCGTGGTCGACCAGGTGCACGATCGCGTGGAGCACTGCGCTGCGGATGCGCGAGCAGCCGCCGGATCCGAGGGCCCAGACAGCGTCGGCCGAGGCGAGCACGGTCGGGGTCATCATCGTGACCATGCGCTCGCCGGGGATGAACTCGCGGTCGGGCGGGTTCACGTCGTCTTCGCCCAGGAAGTTGTTCAAGAGCAGCCCGGTGCCGGGCGGGATCAGCCCCGCCGTCTCCCCGAGCGAGGAGGTGATCGCGCAGGCGTCGCCTCGCTGATCGACGGCCGAGACGTGGGTCGTGTGGCCGGCGCCGACAGGGAGCACCGCCTGGTCCATCGCCCGCGCCATGGCACGCACGTGGGCCGCCGAGAAGGGCTCGGGCAGCTCGCCGAGGAGCTCCAGCGCCGCGATGACGCCGAGCCCACCGTGGCTCGGAAGGCCAGGCACGCCGACCCGGGTCTGCTGACGGAGCGTCGTGTGCGCCGGACGAACGGCGACCCGGTAGGCCGCGAGGTCGCGCGCGGTCAGCAGGCTGTTGGACCCGAGCACGTCGTGGATGGCGGCGCCGAGAGAACCCTCGATGAATGCGCGAGGCCCCTCTTCGGCGAAGAGGCGCAAGCTGTCGGCCAGGTCCGGGTTGTAGAAGGTCTGTCCGGCGCGGGGTCGGTCATCGCCGTTCTGACCGAAGAGCGAGCGGGCCTCTGGGGAGAGCTGCTGGATCGGCCACAACAGATCCCCGACCTCCTCGAAGCCCGGGGTGACCGGGACGCCCTCGGTGCAGGCCGCGATGGCCGGCTCGAGCAGCACGGACAGGGGCACAGAGCCGAAGCGGCGGTGGAGCTCCCACAGACCGAAGGGCTGGCCGGGCACCGCGACGCTGGCCGCGCCCACGTGGAAGTCCTGGGTCGTCGGACCGAAGTCCAGGGTGACGGTCTCCATCGTCGGAACCCGCCCCCTGTGACCTCGCCCCGGCATGGCCGTGAAGAAGTCGACGACGTGGATGTCCGAGCCGACCTTGACCGTCGACACCCCGGCGCCCCCGAGCCCGGTCAGGAGCGGCTCGGCGACCGAGGCCATCAGCTTGGCGGCGACCGCCGCATCGACGGCGTTCCCGCCGGCGTCGAAGGCGTTCAACCCGGCTTCCACGGTGAGGGCCGAGCCCCCGGCGACGCAGCCCTTCACTCGAAGTGGACCTTCAGGAACACGTCGAGCAACGACGAGGCGCCGGGGCTCGGGAAGAAGTCCTCTTCGAGCATGCGCGCCGCCTCGACCAGGCCGAAGACCCGGCCGTAGTCGTCCATGTACCGCTCGAAGCGGCCTCGGTTGTCGGTCCAGGTCAGCTCCGGGTGGAACTGCGCGGCGTAGACCGGCTTCCCGCGGACCTTGAGCGCCTGGTGGGGACAGGCCTTGGACCGGGCGAGGTTCACGACCTCGTCGGGCAGCACCGTGGCTCGATCCTTGTGGCCGAGCTGGGCGGTGAAGGCCCTTCCGAGCGAGGAGAACACGGGGTCCTCGGCGCCGTCGTCGGTCAGCTCGAGGTGGAAGCTGCCGACCTCGGCGTTCTCCTCGTCCTTCTCGACCCGCCCGCCGAGGCCCTCGACCATCAGCTGGTAGCCGAAGCAGCTGGCAAAGGTGGGGAAGCCGAGGAGTGCGACCTCGGCGAGGAAGACCTTGGCCGCGTCGATGCGGGGGTCGTCGTCCTTGACGGAGTACTCGCCGCTGCCCCCGACCAGGAGCATGTCGCATCGCTCCAGGACCTCGGCGCCGACGGGACCGTCGAGCATCGAGACCGGCTCGATGCGCTCGGCAGGCACCTTCATGCGCGCAGCGAACTGCTCGCGCTCCTCGCCACGGACCCGGTCACCCGGGTTGCGGGCCTGGAGCAGCACGAAGCGCAGCGTCGAGCGGGACACGCTCGCCTTCTAACCGAGCGCACGGAAAGGGGTGCGCCGACGGCGCAGGGGAAAACGACGAGTTTTCCCCTTCACGAACGACGGTGGTACAGCAGCGCTTCTGCGATGCGCTCGGCGCCCAGGCCGTCGACGCCGTCGATGACCTGTTTGGCGAGCCGTAGAGCGACCGCACCCCTCTCGGCGGTGGCCGCAGCGAGGGTTCGGGCGCGGGCCAGGGGGTCGGCGCTCGACTCCACCGCGAGTCCCCAGGAGACGGCGGTGTTCGCGTCCACGCTGTAGCCGAGCAGGATCATCTGCTTCGCGCGACCGGCGCCGACCAGCCGAGGCAGGCGCGTACACCCACCGGCGGTCGGGATGAGTCCCAGGCTGGTCTCGGGCAGGGCGAAGCGGGCCCTCGGTCCCACGATGCGCGCGTCGCAGGCCAGCGCCAGCTCGCAGCCCCCGGCGATGGCGGCCCCCTGAATCGCGGCGATGCTCACGGCCGGGGAGCGGGCGAGCCGATCGAAGACCCGCTGGGCCTTCAGATCGAGGGGTGAGAGCGGATCGGCGGACTTCATCGCGTCCAGGTCCGCGCCTCCGCAGAAGGCGCCGTTGCCCGTGGAGCCGACCACGACGACCGGGGTGCTCAGCGCGCCGATCGCAGCGTCCAGCTCGTCGAGCAGGGCGTCGTGGTAGGCGTGCGCCTTGCCGGGGCGATCGAGCAGGAGCGTGGTGACCGGGCCGTCGTGTTCGACCTTCAAGAACATGGCGATACGGTAGCGCATGATCCCCTACCGACCCGCCCGGCGGAGCGCGGACGAGATGCGCGCTCGCGCTCGCGCTTTTCACGAGCACATGGACGGACGCCGGACCGTCCGAGCCTTCGCAGCGGACCCCGTTCCGATCGAGGTGATCGACGACTGCATCCGCACGGCCTCGACCGCGCCCAGCGGAGCGCACCGCCAACCCTGGCACTTCGTCGTGGTCGGGAGCGCTGAGCTCAAGGCACAGATTCGCCGGGCCGCCGAGGAGGAGGAGCGCAGGAACTACGGCGGCCGCATGCCGCCGGAGTGGCTCGAGGCCCTCGAGGTCTTCGGCACCGACGCGAACAAGGAGTACCTGGAGGTCTGCCCCTGGCTCATCGTGGTCTTCGCCCAGAACAGCGATCCCGAGGGCAAGAAGAACTACTACGTCTCCGAGAGCGTCGGCATCGCGACGGGCATGCTCATCGCGGCGCTGCACGACGCGGGCCTGGCCGTCTTGACCCACACGCCCTCGCCGATGGTCTTCCTGAAGCGGATCCTGGAGCGGCCCAAGGGCGAACGCGCCTACATGCTGCTCGGCGTCGGACTGCCCGCCAAGGACTGCGAGGTCCCGGACATCACGCGGAAGGATCTGGCGGAGGTGAGAAGCCTCCGGACTTGATGTGAACGTCCACCTGCGGGTACGCGATGGTGATGCGCGCCTCCTTCAGCGAGACCCAGATCTGCTCATTGAGCGCGGAGCGCAGGCGGCGCTGACGCCATGGATCGTCGGTCCAGACCGAGACCTCCCAGACCACCGAGTTGTCGCCGAACTCGAGCAACAGCGCGATGGGGGGCTTGTCTCGCAGCCGGCCCGCACACTGGGCGCCCGCGTGCTCCAGCACGACCCGGACCTGGTCCATGTCCGACTGGTAGTGCACGCCAACGGTGGTCGTGACCCGGTAGATCTTGTCGAGATAGGTGAGGTTCCGGACGCGGCCCTGGACGAGGTCCGAGTTCGGCACGATGACGTCGAGGTCGTCCAGGGTCTCGACCACCGTGGAGCGGATGTACATCCGCCGCACCTTCACGATGTCGTCGCCGAGCTCGAGCACGTCGCCCGGCCGGATGCTGCGCTCTACGAGCAGGATGAGGCCGCTCACGAAGTTCTCCGTGATGGTCTGCATCGCGAAGCCGAGGCCCACCGCGAAGATGGCGCCCGCCGCGAAGAGCGCCGAGAGGTGAACGCCGGCGGCTTCCAAGGCGATCGAGAAGCCGATCAGCAGGACGACGTAGTGGATCAGCCGCGTCGTGACGCCGATGGTGCCCTCGTCGGCCACGCCGCGGATCTCGAAGGCCCTGCGCGTGCCTCGCCGCACGAGGTGGGAGAGGACGAAGGTCACCGCGATGATGAGGCCCGAAAGCACCACGTGACCGAGCGTCAGGTGCACGGTCTCGGTCTCGATCAGCTGCGTGCCGAGCAGTTCGCGGGCCAGCTCCACAAACGGGAGTCTACGGCTTGCGCAGGGCCTCGGGGACGTGGGCCCGCACGACGACTCGGCTCCCATCCGGGTGTTCGAAGCCAAGCTCCGCAGCGTGCAGGTGGTAGCCGGGGTCCCCGGGCAAGGCGGTGCCGGCTGGATCCGGGAGGCCGCCGGCCCGGTACAGCGGGTCGCCGACGAGGGGGTGGCCCGCCGCGGCCAGGTGGACGCGGATCTGGTGGGGACGCCCGGTGGCGATGCGGACATCGCAGAGGAAGGCCTGGTCGCGGCGGTCGATGACCTCGACCGAGGAGAGCGCTGGGCGGCCGGCAGGGCTGGCCGCGTGCAGCGTGCCGAGGGGGGCGTAGGGCACCGGCCCGATGGGCACGGTGACCTCGAAGCGATCGAGCTCGGGACAGCCGGATGCCAGGGCCCGGTAGTGCTTCGTGATCGAGCGCGCGGCGAACTGAGCGGCGATGTGGGCGCCGGCGGCCGGACCTCGCGCACAGAGCACGGCCCCCGAGGTCCACCGGCCGAGGCGGTGCATCGGCGAGGCGTCCGGATGGATGAGGCGGAGCTGGTGCACCAGGGTGTGCTGGAGGAAGCCGCCCCCCGGCATCGTCGGCAAGCCGGCGGGCTTGTCGATCACGAGCACCTGGGCGTCCTCGTGCAGCAGGGCGAAGTGCAGCGGCGCGTCGGGCTCCTCCCAGGGCAGACGGTGCCACTCGAGGACCTGGCCGAAGCGCAGGAGCTCGTCGGGCTCTCCTCGGCGCCCGTCCAACAGCACCCGGCCCTCGGCGATGCGCTCTTGCCAGAGCGCCAGCGTCGAGTGGGCATAGGTCTCCGCCAGGTAGCGATCCAGCGGGCGGCCGGAGGCCGAGCCTGCGATGGTCTCGCGGTAGGTGTAGCCGTCGTTCAGGTTGCTATGGTCGCGCATGTCCATCAAAGGTCTGGTCTTCGACAAGGACGGCACGCTGGTGGACTTCGAGAAGACCTGGCGCCCGGCCTACGCTGCCTGCGCCGAGCGAGCGGGCGGGGACCGCGCCGCCGAGCTGCTCGAGCTCGTGGGGCAGGACCGCACGGGGCGCATCGATCCGCGGTCTCCCCTGGCCTGCGGGACCCTGGACGAGATCTGGGACATCTGGCAGGAGCACGCCGACATCGACCGGGACGAGCTCGACGAGCTGGCCTTCCAGGAGGCGGTGATCACCCCGATCTGCCCGCTGACGCCTGTCTTTTCACAGCTGACCCACCTGCGCCTCGGCATGGCGACGATGGACTCGACGCGGGCCGCCCGGCACACGGCCCAGGTCCTGGGCCTGAAGCTGGACTTCATCACAGGCTGCGACGGAGGCTTCGGGGTGAAGCCGCAGCCCGGCATGGTCCTGGGCTTCTGCGAGGCCGTGGGCCTCTCGCCAGCCGAGGTCGCCATGGTCGGCGACACGCTTCACGACCTCCACACGGCGCGGGCGGCCGGGGCGCTGGCCATCGCGGTGACGACCGGCGCGAGCCCCAGGGAGCTGCTCGAGCCGGAGGCCGATGTGGTGCTGGAGTCGGTGGCGCAGGTGCCCGCCTGGCTTCAGTCCAGGGACACGTAGACGCTCTTGAGCTGCGTGTAGTGCTCCAGCGCGGCGCGGCCGTTCTCGCGCCCAAAGCCTGACTGCTTGAAGGCGCCGAAGGGCATCTCGATGGGCGTCAGGTTGTAGCTGTTGATCCAGCAGGTGCCGGCCTGCAGCTGCGCGACGACGCGATGCGCGCGGCCGATGTCCCGGGTGTAGACCCCGGCGGCGAGCCCGAAGTGGGTCGCGTTGGCGCGGCGGATGACCTCGTCCTCGTCGTCAAAGGTCAGCACCGACATGACGGGGCCGAAGATCTCCTCGCGCACGATGCGCATGCCGTCCTGGCAGCCCGCGAAGACCGTCGGCAGCACGAAGGCGCCCCTCTCCAGCGCCGGGTCCGTGACCCGCCCTCCGCAGAGCATCGTGGCGCCCTCGGCCACGCCGGAGTCGATGTACTCGAGCACCCGCTCGGCGTGCTCGCGACTGATCAAGCTGCCGACCTGGGTCGCCGGGTCCACGGGATCGCCGACCCGGAGGGCCTGGACCTTTGGAATGAGCGCCTCGAGAAAGCGCTCCCAGATCCGGCTGTGGACGAAGACGCGCGTGCCGTTGCTGCACACCTCGCCCTGGGTGAAGAAGTTCGCGTCGATCGCCCCGTGGACCGCGGCCTCGAGATCGCAGTCCTCGAAGAGGATCAGCGGGGACTTGCCACCGAGCTCCATCGTGACCTGCTTCAGGGTCTCCGACGCCGCCGCCATGACGCGCTTTCCGGTCTCGACCGAGCCGGTCAGCGAGACCTTGGCCACCCCGGGGTGGGCCACGAGGGCCCGGCCCGTCGCAGCGCCGCCCTGGACGACGTTGAACACGCCCGGTGGGCAGCCCGCCTCGCTCAGGCACTCCGCCAGGGCGTAGACGCTCAAGGGCGTCAGCTCGGAGGGCTTGAAGACCATCGCGTTCCCGCAGGCGAGCGCCGGGGCGGCCTTCCAACAGGCGATCTGCAGGGGGTAGTTCCAGGCCCCGATGCCGGCGCAGACGCCCAGAGGCTCCCGCCTCGTGTAGACCAGCGCGTCGGGCAGGGAGATGTGATCGCCGTGCAGCTTGTCGGCGAGCCCGGCGAAATATTCGAGGCAGTCCGCCCCGGACTGGACGTCGACGACGAGGGCCTCGGCGATGGGCTTGCCCGTGTCGACCGTCTCGACCAGCGCGAGCTCGTCGTTGCGGGCTCGGAGCAGAGCGGCGGCCTTGCGGAGGACCCGACCGCGCTCCTGGGCGGGCGTGCTCGACCAGACCTCGAAGCCCGCCTGGGCCGAGACGACAGCTCGATCGACGTCCTCGACCGAGGCCTCCTGGACCTGGGCCAGCGGCTCTCCGGTCGCCGGAGCGAGTGTCTCGAAGCTGCGGCCCGAGGAGGCTGGGACCTCGGCCCCGTCGATGTAGAGCTGAAGGGTTCGCATCGGGCACCGTTATCGTGCGCGCGCCGTGACCCACTCGATCAGCGAAGACGCACGCCGCTTCTACCGCCGGCAGCGCGTCCAGACCTTTGCGCTGACCTGGATGGCCTACGCGGGCTTCTACTTCTGCCGGACCAACTGGTCGATCGTGAAGCGTGCGGTCGGCGAGGACCTGGGCCTCGACGCCATCGCGCTCGGGCACCTCGACACGACCTACCTGGTGCTCTACGCCGTCGGGCAGTTCGTGAACGGCTGGATCGGGGACAAGATCGGCGGCGCCCGGCTGGTCGGCATCGGGCTCTTGGCGACCGCGGCTTGCAACGTGCTGCTCGGCTCGAGCATGGGCATGCTGTTCCTGGTCGCGGGCTTCGCGATCAACGGCCTGGCCCAGTCCGCGGGCTGGCCGGGCTGCGCCAAGACCTTCTCCCAGTGGTTCGCGATGAAGGAGCGCGGCACCATCATGGGCTGGTGGTGCACCTGCTACCAGGCCGGGTACGTGCTCGCGGGGGTGCTGGCGACCTGGCTCTTGACCGAGGTCGGCTGGCGCAGCGCCTTCTTCGTGCCGGCCGTGGCCATCGCCGGCTTCGGGCTGCTCTTCCTGAAGCTGCAGAAGCCTTCGCCCCAGGCCGCCGGTCTGCCCCCCGTCGAGGTCTACCGTGCCGAGGTCACCGGGGAGCCACCCCCACCGGACGAGGTCGACGCCGGCGACGCCTGGGCCGACACGCTGATGGTCCTGAAGAGCCGGGACATCTGGACCCTCGGCCTGACCTATGTCGTGCTCAAGTTCATCCGCTACAGCTTCCTCTTCTGGCTCCCGTTCTACCTGGCCGAGGTGGTCGGCTACACCGACGAAGAGGCCGGCTACACCTCACTGATCTTCGGTGTCGCCGGGGTGGCGGGCGCCGTCTTCGCGGGCACCGTCTCGGACAAGCTGCACGGGGGTCGCCGAGCCCCGATCTGCGTGATCATGATGTTCGTCCTGGCGGCCGCGCTCTACGCCTTCGCGGCGGT
>Ga0114933_10001648_pt1 | contig 24485 bp, 18 predicted proteins | sample 4SBtaG_FD_89691 | JGI IMG/M metagenome (GOLD analysis project Ga0114933, IMG submission 89691) | Deep subsurface microbial communities from Kolumbo volcano to uncover new lineages of life (NeLLi) - 4SBTROV12_W25 metaG | ecosystem: Environmental > Aquatic > Marine > Volcanic | place: Kolumbo... | reverse complement strand
TAAGGAAATTATCGGCCCTACGATTGATATTCCCGCGCCGGACGTTAATACCAACGCCAAGGTGATGGGCTGGATCATGGACGAGTATTCAAAATATGCCGGTTTCTCACCCGGAGTGGTGACCGGTAAACCACTGGAGTTATTCGGTTCGGAAGGCCGTGATGAAGCGACTGGACGCGGAGTGATGGTTGTGCTGGACGAGGCACTGAAAGATCGTGGTCAGAACTGGCAAGATACCCGAGTAGCCGTGCAGGGTTTTGGTAACGTTGGAGCTAATGCAGCACGCCTCGTTGCAAAACAGGGAGCAAAAATTGTTGCGGTTGCCGATCATCTTGGAGGCGTCAGTCATGATGATGGGCTAGACATCGATGCGCTGGGTCTATGGGTAGGTGAACATCGGACGGTTAAAGGATTTCCGGGTGGTATGGCGTTTAGTGGACCTGAAATCATCGCATGGGATGCGGATGTGCTTATTCCTGCGGCACTAGAAGGCGCAATTACCGAAGACAATGTGAGCGGTGTTAAGGCAGATATTATTGTGGAAGGTGCCAACGGCCCAACCACACCGGCGGCACATGAATTTCTGGTCCGGCGTGGTGTGTTAATCGTGCCCGATATTTTAGCCAATGCGGGAGGTGTCACCGCGAGCTACTTCGAATGGGCACAAAATATTCAGCAATTTCGCTGGAAGAAAACCCGCGTCGATGAGGAGCTCACTCACAAGATGCGTGAAGCCTACCTAGCGGTTAGTGCTGTTGCGAAGAAAGAGCAGATAGACATGCGTATCGCGGCATTCGTACTGGCCATACGACGTGTGGGGCATGCAGCAATCTCAAGAACCTACGTGCCAGAGGACATTCAACTCTAAGTCATGGAATGCAATACCCGTTTAAGCTGGTTACAAATTGTTTGTAGTAAGCTGATAGCCATTTTAAATAGGACTTGCCATACCATCGGGGGCGTTTTAGGGCGCTTATTTATAACGCCATTAAATCTGATCGATGCATTAAAAGGCAAAGGTATGCCAGTTTTATATGCTATCCAGCCAGTTGTCTATTTTGCTGATGGGTCGAAGATACCCTGAAATTGCTCTCCTGTATGAAATAATTGCCTTGCTGATAGACAAGGCTATGATCTGCGCAGATTTGCTCGTATTAATAGGTTTTATCAATGATTTCCGTAACGATTCAGATCCAGTATGCCCGACTCCACCGGCTCTAACTCGGCATACTGTTTTTGGAACCAATCAGAGTGTTCCCAGAAATTATCATTGGTTCGCCGAATTCCGTATTTGGCCACAAACAGCTGGTAGGACTCGATGCTTATGGAACTCATCGCGGCATCTACAAACTGACTTAATTCTTCAAATGGCACGACCAGAAAGAAGTTAGGATACGAACCGGAAATTCCTCGCAATAGGGTCATTGTATCGTTTTCCGGAGCACGGCTCTGACTGTTGCCATCATCCAATAGACTGGTGAGATTTTGGTAACTCTTGTTAACAATCAGAGTATAAGGAATGTCTGGTGCTCCCTTAACCACAACACGAAGGTACACCAGGTCCGGGCTATTCTGCAGAGTTTTAGAGTTCCTTTTTTCAAAACGGCGCAAGATGGCATCTGCCACCCGAATCGTTTCGGTTGCGCCGTCTGAGACACAATCATTTGCCTCGCAACGGTTCAGATAATCCGTTGGACTTACAAGATCTCCCAGGTACTGAATAGCTCTATCATAAAGTTCGCGCTGTGGATTATCGGTTTTATAATCAAGGGGCGATTCAATACTGTTCCACTCCATAGGTTCCTGGAAATATTTGCTACGTTTCTCTCGTATACCCTGGTACCAGCTATCACGTATCTGCTTGCGATTAGCGGCCGGCAGGTAGGTTAGAAAGTTATCTTCGCCCTCCATACGCAAGAAATCCATAAACAGGCGAGAATTCAACTGATGCCCAACGTTGCCGTACACATCAAAACCGGCAACCAGTAGGTAGTGAATGCGCTCGAACAAGGGAAAATCAATGATCCAGGCTGTTTTAGGGTAGTAGCCCAACAAGCCAAATTCGACCGCTGCGCTGTCAAAGTTTCGAAATATCGTCAGCGCCGCATTCGGGTTGGTGCCACCCCCATCCCAGATACCAGAGAATGCAGCATCACCCTTCTTTTCCACTTGTTCAGCAAAATACTGGTTGCGAACCGCCAGATACTTCTTCTGGCTATCCCAGTATTCTCCATAGGAGGCCAGCAAATTCAGCGTCTCGGTCGAACTTGGTACCTGCAGATAATCGGAAACACTGGCCAGCACTTCCCGCGTATCTTTCGACTCAAGGCTTTTAGGGCTTAAGAAGAACACCCAGAATTGATCTTCGATGACGTTCAGCGCCACCTGACCACGGCATACGGGTCCTTTAATGAATCCCTGGATGAAAAACCGGGCATCATCAAGCATGAATTCATAGCGGGATTTTGCTGGTATAACCCCAAAGCTGATAAAAGGATTGGCTGCTGCGGGCAGGTCATAGCCCGGCAACTTTTCGACACTGTAGTCGGGGTCGAAAAACAATTCCTTATAGCGGTCCATTTTTTGATTCGACAAGGTATAGACCACATGCGACTTGGCTACAATGGACGCATCGTATCGGCGCAGTCGGTACCAGAACTGAGCTGCACCGGGATCATTAAAGGGCCGTACCGTTGGAATCTCATGAATTGCTTCGCCTGGCGGTGTATACGAACGTACCAGCCGGTAGAACTCCCGTTCGGGCCCACCTTCAAAATGAAGATGACCCAGGAACAAATGTTCGTACACATAGCGGCTGACCAGTCGTTCACGCTTGGAGGTACCGTTCAGAAATTTTTCCCAGCGTTCTATCTGGGGTGCAACTGTATCTGATGGATTCACCGGTTCCGGCTCCTGCGTGCCTGCCGCTAACCATTTGACGAGAATTTGGTACTCCCCATCGCTCAGGTTAGGTAGTGCATAGGGCATCCCCCAGAGTGGGTGGTCATGCTCAAACTTGGCAAAGTCTTTTTGCAGGGTACAGGTTTGCTTACGATCTAGCGACAACGTGAGATGCTCGGATACCAGACCGGTCCGTGGCTGCGGATTGAGTTGCTTGAGCCGCAATATCCGGTACAGCACCGAGTCGCGTAATCGTTGGGGGGGATTAGTCTCTGCAACCTCCGCTGACGACTTCAATACACTATGAAAGCCCTTATTCCGCCATTCTTCCTCTGAGTTTGCATCAATGAATAAGCGCGTGGGTTGTGCTGCCTTGAAACGAGTCCCGTCATATACTTTGGCTGGATTAGCGCCGCGTATCAGACCCTCATACGAAGTTAGTTTGAATTGACAGGGCGCATCATAACAACCGTGACAAACGATGCAACGGCTCTCCAGTACAGGTTGCACGTCTTTGCGCCACGAAACCTGGGGTACCTCCTGCTCTAATCTCGCTACCACGTCCCAGTCTATATCAGGCGTCAGATCCGGCGCATCGGGCGAACCCGAGCAGGCAGTAAGAATAAACGCTGCCAGTAAAACAACTGCAATATAAGTCCAACGAAGATCACACATTACGCGAGAAAGAATTGTAGTGTTCACAGACTTTGTACTTGGTCCAAGGATCAAACGATCGCCCTGACTCAACCTTTACAGGGTGAAACTGATTTTATACTGCCCAGTACATCACCATCCTGGCAGGAAAAATATAGAAAATGCCACAGTAATACCATACAGGCACAAACTCTGCTTCGCCCTCCTCTCAGGCGGTAACACAACGTGAGATTGCAGGCAAGTAATCAACAGACTATGGCGCGTCACCAGAATCAGCAGTATATCCAGCCCACCACCGAAACCAGCAGTACAAATAGCAATTGCACCAAACGATTCGATTTGGCCAAGAATATAGGAAAAATAACCGACTTTGTCGCTAAATCAAAATGTACCTAATGACCTATGAATTGTCAATTTCGATGGTGACCAGATGAGTCTGAATTAATTAAGTAGATGTTGCGATCAGCCATTTAATATGTGAAGATTTAGTAACTTGAGCATTTATTTGCTACCGATAGCTGAGAATAACGATGGATGGGAAACACAGATGAAAAACAAATTTGGCTTGTGGCATAATCGAATTTTAAAACGAGTGGGTGTTTCAGCACTTTTGTGCCTGACTATCACATTTCACCTGAGTGTTTTTGCAGCTGGCGGGGGGCTAGTCACTGATGATGCATCATCTTTGGCTAGCACTGGCACAAAGGAAACGTATTCGCCTTATGCTCAGCGCAACTTTCCGGACAGGCCTCTTTGGGGTGATACTCATTTACATACAGCTATTTCCTTTGATGCTGGCGCTTTTGGTGCTCGTTTGCTGCCACCCGATGCTTATCGCTTTGCGAAGGGTGAAGAAGTGGTTTCCTCGACAGGACAACCGGTAAGATTATCCAGATCTCTGGACTTCCTGGTGGTGGCTGACCATTCGGATAACATGGGTTTCTTCCCAGAATTGCAGATTGGCGCTCCCTTTGTGATGGCGAGTGAGAAGGGGCGCAGATGGAGTGCCATGGTTAATGCAGGTGGCCAGGAAGGTGTGCAAGCTGCTGCCGAACTCATACAAGCCTTTGCTCAGGGTAAATTTCCAAAGGAGTTGGCATCGTTGCCTGGAACAGCCGTTTATCGGAATACCTGGGATAGCATTATTAATGCGGCCGAAAATGCGAATGAACCAGGTCATTTTACTGCCTTTATTGGTTATGAATGGACGTCTCTTGAAAAAGGTAATAACTTACATCGCGTCGTGATATATAGGGATAATGCCGATCGCGCCAAATTGTTGGAGCCTTTTACGGCCACACCTCCGCTGGGCAGTAATAACCCTGTTGATTTATGGAAGTGGATGGACAAATACGAAGAAAGAACCGCTGGACAGGTTTTAGCCATTGCCCATAATGGCAATCTGAGTAACGGTATTATGTTCCCCGAAAAAAGAGCTTTTACCGGCAAACGAGTGAATAAAGAATATGCCGAAATCCGGGCACATCGTGAGCGCCTTTACGAGGTAACCCAAATCAAAGGGGATGGTGAAACGCACCCCTATCTGTCAAAAAATGATGAGTTCGCTGACTACGAAACTTGGGATCAAGGCAATCTTGACCTTAGTGCGTTAAAGAAAAATAAGATGCTACAACACGAATATGCACGATCCGCATTAAAAATTGGATTGCGACTGGAGAAAAAACTGGATACCAATCCCTATAAGTTTGGCATGATTGGATCCACAGACAGTCACACAGGATTGGCAACAGCTCAAGAAGATAACTTCTTTGGTAAACACTCAGGTGGTGAACCGAATAAAGACCGCTACAAACACCCGATGGCGAAGATGGGTGAAAATGAATACAAAGGTTATGCTCCGGTAGCCTCGGGCTGGGCAGCGGTTTGGGCCGAAAAAAATACCCGCGCATCCATTTTCGATGCGATGCAACGCAAGGAAACTTATGCAACTACGGGTAGCCGCATGGTTGTGCGCTTCTTTGGTGGTTGGGATTTTAATAAAAATGACGCAAACGATCGACAACCTGCCAGGGCTGGTTACGCAAAGGGTGTACCTATGGGAGGTGATCTTTTAGTTCCACCTAAAGGAAAGAAAGCCCCTACATTTCTTGTGGCTGCTTTGAAAGACCCTCTTAGTGGCAACCTTGACCGTATTCAAATCATTAAAGGCTGGATGGATAAAAAAGGCAAGCTACACGAAAAAGTATATGACGTTGCCTGGTCTGATAACCGTAAACCTGATGCAAATGGCAAGTTACCTTCCGTTGGTAACACAGTGGACGTTGCCAACGCTACCTGGACTAACACTATCGGTGAACCCGAACTTACTTCCGTTTGGAAAGACCCTGACTTTGATGTAAAACAGAGCGCTTTTTACTATACACGAGTGATCGAAATACCAACACCGAGATGGACAGCCTACGAGGCCGAGTACTATAAGATTAAAATGCCAAAGGATGTTCCTATGACGACTACGGAGCGTGCTTATACCTCACCTATCTGGTATACCCCCTAGAAGCGTTAAGTGACGGATCCACTCCTCCTTAGGGAATGCTTTTTTTGTCTGTAGGGTATTTTAGAGTAACATGATAACCAAACAAAGAAAGGTCATTACGGGAGACTAGAGATGAATACAATGGTTGGGAATAGAACCGTAAAAATGCTTTCAGCGCGCTGTGATCTTGCTGTTAGATTACTTGCTATTGTCGGCCTTATCGCTTTGGTGGGTTGCGCGAGTGCACCTGAGCGGCATGCTGTTCCTGCAGAGCTTATTACACAGGTCAGTATTCCCGGAATTCCAGAGGCACGCTTCTGGGGGGACGAGTGGCCAAAATTTTCCGAAGAAAAATTTGCGACGTTTACTGATGCCGAATTTCGAGAGTTCTTCTCGGCAGGCTATGGTAAACCTCACAATTATTTGGCAATCTCTGGAGGTGGGCCCAATGGGGCTTTTGGGGCTGGGTTGCTTGTTGGTTGGACTAAAACCGGAACACGTCCAGAATTTACGATGGTGACCGGTGTTAGTACCGGTGCCTTATCTGCACCCTTTGCCTTTCTAGGTTCGGACTACGACGATGAGTTGGAAGCTGTCTATACCACAACATCGACTCACGATATTATTGTTGAACGCAGCTATATGGATGTGATCTTTAATGACTCCATGGCCGATACGCAACCGATGCAAAGACTGATTGCTAAATATATTACTGCCAATGTAATTAAAGCTATCGGTGAAGAACACAAAAAGGGCCGACGCTTGCTTGTGGGTACGGTCAATCTTGATGCAGGTCGCCCTGTTATCTGGAGCATTGGTGCTATTGCCAACAGTGATCATCCTGACAAAATTAAGTTAATACACAAAGTGCTACGTGCTTCGGCTTCTATACCGGTCGCGTTTCCGCCGGTTGTGATCGAGGTTGAGAGTAACGGTAATAGTTACGATGAAATGCATGTGGATGGTGGTACTGGTTCCCAGGTTTTTGTCTACCCGGCTGCTGTAAACTGGAGAAAAATTACGAAAAAATTAAAGGTTCAGGGCAGCCCTGCGATTTACGTCATTAGAAATTCTATGCTGGACCCAGACTATCAGAGCGTTAATCGTAGTATTTTCCCAATTGCAAATCGTACTATTGATTCCCTCATTCGAACCCAAGGTATCGGGGACATCTATCAGATTCATGCTTTATGTATCCGTGATGGTAATGAATTTAACCTCGCCTATATACCGTCTGATTTTCGAGACAAACCGAGTGAAGGATTTGACCCAGTGTATATGAAAAAGCTATTTGCACTGGGCAAAGAGATGGCTTTGAAAGGCTATCCGTGGGATAAAGCACCCCTTGGCTTCACTATGGTGGATGAAAACTAGTTATTAAGGAGGTTGGGTGATTCTAGCTTTTTTTGATCCAAAGTAACAACGGAACAATTAAATATTATTTGCAAAACATTTCCTTGCCTTAAAGTTCTTTGCGGATTCAGGCAGATGTCTTGTCGATAATAATCCATCCCATGTTGCTCAGATTTTTACGTGCTAATGGACTTAGGCTACCCGTAAAATACATACGCTTTTCCCAGACCCAGGGAAGTGCATTAACGTGATTAGTCAGAGATGTGGCGGCCTTCGCTATATCTGAAGTCCAAAGTAAAAAATCCATAGGGAGGCAAAGATTGAGGATATTGTTTCCTGAAATTGCTGGTACGAACTGTCCGACTTTTATAAACTGTTTTATTGGAGAGACCTTCCTATTATGGTGTGCATACATTTCTGCTTGTAGTTGACGAAAGTACGTCATATCGTAGTGGTCTGCCTGGGTGGCAGCCTTGATAAAGACATCCCGCCCTTGCGTATTTCTCATTTCAAATAGGGCATTAACTAAAACTGTTTGCTCTCTGGGGGTATAACTAGCATTTTTGATAAACGCGTCGGCAGTTGCCTTTAAAACACCCATTTTTTCCAGTTTTTCTCTATTCATTCTGCGTAGATCAGGTGGCGCCATATCTTTAACCACCTTATTCAAAAGGTTTGTCGTACCCGTCGCAGTGGCAATAGGGCCGGTAAAAGTGCTAATTGCCAGGGCTGAAAGCGTATTACCAGTATATCCAGCTATTGTCAGATCATCTAACTCGTCTTGTAATATGGAGTTGCGTGAATAAACATCCACCTTCAGCTCATTTGCGTAATCACGTTTAGTCTTGGAGTACCCACTTATATCAGCAAGTCGATTTTCTGAGTCACTTCTTGCCTGGCCACCGACATTCTCATCGACTCGTTTAAAAATTTTCCCTACACCGCTGACAGCACCGCTTACTGTATCAATAGGATGCATTACAGCACTGGCCGCTCCCTTCACAACATCTTTACCTTTTTCGGCAACGCCCCCGACAAATTCCTCGCCTTTGCTTATTTTTTCAATTTCAGCAATCATCTTCATTTCATGAATACGCTTATGAAGCATGGCTGTTGAAACGGCAGTGATTTTTCCATAAGAGGAATTGATAGTATATATATTCAAAAATCCATCATTGAAAACTTGCTGTTGTATTGAGTAGTTGGTGCCCGCTAAAACATTGGCCGACAATAGACTCGATGCTGTAAAAGTTCTGTGACTTTCGAAGGGGCCGACAGGATCAGGCAAGCCTTCAACCAGCTCTTTTACTTCATCCACCGATCCGGTTATGTCACTTTTTCTAGAGATTCCACCAGAAGAACAAGATGTTAGAAGTAAAATAAGGCAGGTAATTACAACTTTTTTTGGCTTTGTCATAGGTTTAGCAACATTTAAAGAAGTATTTCAGGCCCTCATTGTACTTTTTTACTGAGCAGGATACGTAATAAATACAATAAATAGGGCCAGGGGGCCTATACGGCTATGTGTATCGGATCATTTAATGAATAATTGTGGTTTCCGAAATGGCCAGTAGGGTTATTTGATACTGAGCCTATTCAAATCGTAAATCAATATTAATAAATTACATTGGCTATTTTTGACGTGGCATGCGTATCTATGGTAAAAGCCAAAGGAGTTGCTGCTTTTGTTGGAATTTTAAAAGGTTAGCAATACGTAACTGAATGAAAACTTATTCAAAAAGACAAAAGGGGGGAGCAAAAGATGTCTATACCTTTAATAATAAGTATTCTCGCACTATTGATTGGTGTTGCTAGTTTTGTGTTAGTCACGCAGCTTAGAAAGTCATTCGATAGCTTAGAAAGTGAGATACGTCAGGGAAAATTACAGGGACCGCCTGGTAAACAAGGACCTCCTGGTTTGAAAGGCGATCCCGGTTCCGTTGGTTCTAGGGGGGATAAAGGGGATAAAGGGGATAAAGGGGATCCCGGTTCTGTTGGCCCCAGGGGGGGTAAAGGAGGTGATGATAAGGATAAAAAAGGTAAAGGGGATGACGATGAGGATAATAGGGGCAAAGGAAACAAAAGGGATGATAGAGATAGAGATAGAGATAGAGATGATTGAAATGGCTGGACACATTGCCTAATTTGAGTTAGGAGAAATCAAAAAAAGCCATTCACAAGAATTTAGGGAATCATCGCTCAAGAATTGGTGATCGCATTGACCAAACCTATTTAGGGAATCATCGCTCAAGAATTGGTGATCGCATTGACCAAACCTATTTATAGTTAATCTTGGTGGAAAAGCAGAAATTCATGTCGAACGGAGTAACATACCGCTCACATTTAATTTGTATTAGTTGTATTAGTTTAAACTGCGATCAATTGTGGTCCTGTCTTCCCTGTGATTTCGCAAGTATAATGTGCCTTTTACTTCGGTGTAACAGAGTCAGCAGGAATGCAGAAAATTGAGGTTCCGTCTCTTGACCCCCGTCGTTACGCAGAAACTTTTGCCGTATTTGTGGACCATTCTCAGGAGTACCCGCAAATGCTCGACGAATTAACTCGCCTTACATCGGAATACCTAAGTCCAGGATTTCGAATTCTGGACATTGGTGCAGGCCCCGGATTGGTTATTCGACAATGGCTTGAGCGTACTAACCTCTGTCCCAGTTACTACACTGCCTTTGAACCAAACAACTGCCATGTTAAAGAGCTGACTGCAACGCTTGCGGATTTAGGCTTGAACCACGATCTTCAACCACAACCTTTTACAAAGGATACGCCGCTGTCCGGGATATACGACATTGCGCTGTTCTCGCATAGCCTTTACTGGATGCCAGATCCGGCTATACATATGCTTCATGCTGCTTCAGTTCTGAGCGATGGCGGATTGACACTGGCTTTTATCGGTGGCCCTTACGCTGTTTATGGGATGTTTACCCTGTTTGAACCCTATCTCGAACGTACTACCCCAATGCTCCAGAACAATACAGTGAGTAGTCATGAGTTGGTTCAGGGGCTTCGCGCGCAAGGTATTGAGCCGAAGGTTCGCATATTGCCGACCCCGATTGACCTGACTGGTCTTTTTGAACCCCACGCGGCATCGGAACTCGCGGAATTTGTCTCGTTCTGCATGCAAATTGAATTCTCGTATCTTCCCGTGTGGTTACAGACCGATATGTTTCAGTACATCCGAGGCGGGTGTGTACCACAGAACGGCCGATTGTACTGGTATCAGCCGACAGCTGCTGTGATGTTTTAAACCCTCAAGGGTAATTGTCTTTGGTCCCCTACCGTTCTGCTAGATCATCACATATTCTGAAATTGGTATCCGTAAAAGGGCAGGTTCATTGTGCTCGAATCAAGTCGATGATCAAAGGCGCTATTCATGACTTGAGTCAATTTAGTCTAAATTGATATATTTACCTGAATAGTTTGTCACCCTCTCCAGGTAAGTTTAACCAATCACAACACCAATATAATGAAAGCAAACGAGATTAAACGGGGTTTAGTTTTCCAGGCTGGGAATCAAAATATCATGGTAAAACAGGTGCAAGTGCAGTCACCTTCTTCTAGAAGTGGCAACACACTTTACAAAGTCCTAGGGCACGATATTGCAACCAGACAAAAATACGAGAATAGTTTTAAAGGTGAAGAAATCGTCACATCTGTCGATGTTTTACGGCGAGCAATTCAATACTTATACCGTGATGATGATGGTGTGACTTTCATGGATTTGGAGAGTTTTGAGCAGCATACCCTTGCCGACCAACTTATTGAAGAAGAACTACCTTTTATCACAGAGGGATTGGAAGGTCTGTCTGCCATCATAGCTGATGGTGCGCTATTGGGAATAGAAATCCCCGCGAGTGTTGCGTTGGAAATAACCGAGTGTGCTCCGGCTATGAAGGCTGCATCGGCTTCTTCTCGAACCAAACCTGCAACGCTTTCCACGGGTCTCATCGTGCAAGTACCGGAGTATTTAGTACCGGGAGAAATAGTTAAGGTGAATACAGAAACCCGAGATTATATTTCAAGGGCCTAAATAAGCAGTTTTGTGCTTGACAAAGTAGCAATGGATAGTCACTATCGGCCAATGGAACCTATTTACTCGAAATTTATTAAACGATACGTTGTTGTGCTACCTGTGTGGCAACAGCGACGGTGGTGTTCTATGTAATCGCAAAATAGATTTTAAGTCCGAATTGCATAAAAGGCCGCTGTTTAAAACCAGTGGCCTTTTTTTTAGATGAGTCTTTTTCTATGTCTGTCCCTCTATCCTATATCGCAGTCATTGTTATTTGGAGTACAACACCCCTGGCTATCCAATGGAGTGGCGAAGAAGTGGGCTACCAGTTTGGAGTGGCGGCGCGTATGGTCATAGGCCTTGCTTTGTTACTGACGATGATTTGGGTCCGTCGATTGCCATTACCTTTTGACAAACATGCTCGTTCTATCTACCTGTTGGGTGGTATTCCATTATTCATAGCAATGAGTAGCGTGTATTGGTCAGCACAATTCATTCCTTCTGGCTGGATTTCAGTGATTTTTGGTTTAACACCCATTGTTACTAGTTTCCTTGCCGTCCTTTTGTTAAATGAGCAGGCATTTGCCGGTGGCAAACAGCTTGGTATGTTGCTTGGAATAGTCGGGCTGATTTTTGTGTTTTGTGAAAGTATCGGTTTTAGCGCAAATGCATGGATGGGTGTTGCTGGTATCCTAGTTTCTGTTATGACACATTCCCTGAGTGCAGTGCTATTAAAACGTGCAAAGCCGACAATACCAGCGTTGTCGATAACAGCCGGCTGCTTATTAGTGGCTACACCTTTGTACGTTGCTAACATGTTTTATGGTAGCGGTTTGCCGTCAAGCATACCTGAGCGCAGTTTTTACGCTATTTTATATCTCGCGGTACTTGGATCAGCGATTGGTTTCCCTCTGTATTTTTATTTGTTGAAAAAACTCAGCGCCGGTCGTCTAGCATTAATCACATTAATTACACCGATAACCGCGTTGTTACTGGGGGCGGGGTTAAACAAAGAAGTTATCAGTTTTAATGTTTGGGCCGGTACAGCATGCATTATAATCGGTTTGTCGTTATACGAGTTTGGTTAGCGCTTGCCTTTGATCGATAAATTAAAATAACATTTCTAATCGCGATGGAGATAAAGATCTAGGAGGCTCCTATTATCCCAATTTGCTAAATATAAGTTGTCTATAGGCAATTACCCTACAGGATTTTTTTAGGCTTTACCGTCGCCATTGATCAAAAACATCAGCCTGCCAGGGTCGGAGTGCTAGAAAAAGACCGTGACCCAGTTTCTCTTCAAATGGAATTTGCGCATCTTGACGGTTTAGCATGTTGAATTCCCCCGCGAGTTGCTCGAGTCGTTTAATCAGAAGATCACATGACTCTTCGGAAAGCATACCCGACAAAAAATGAAAAGATTCCCTATGTTCTTCAAAGCGGCTACTTAAAAAGTCCTGCTGGAGATAGGCTACAAAGAATTGCTGAATTGGTCCGTTTCGTCGCCATGTGAAATTCGGGGAGATCCGCAGTCTGATCCTATTGTTAGGCATAAGATCAATTAACTTCAACCGGTCGAGCCGTGCGAGATAGCGGATTGTCTCGGTGGGTGTGAATTGGTAATTCGAGACAATTTCATCAAATTTGCATCGGTTAACCACCAAAAACGTGACCAACAGAAATCGGCTGTCAGAGACGAGTTCTCTTTCTTGTTCTTCGGTGAGTTCGACAAGCTGCCGTCGGCCGATTTCCATCATCTTTACCAGATCTGAAAACTCCATATCCATCAGTTGGCAAATCTGTTCCAGTCGGTCTAAGGAAAAATGATGCTGAGAGAAAAGTCTTTTAACGCTGGCTTCGCTAATTCCAAGGTCGTTCGCTACATCTCGGTAGGTTAGTCCACTGGCCTTTAGGGCTTTCTTAAGGGTATCAACTAGTGCAAGGGATTGGGTCACCGGATTGCCTTCCAACATAAAGTATTAGTATCTGATACCAAATGGTTTATAAAAAGATACTTGTATCAGTTTAGTTGCATATTTTGCCATTTATATCAAAATTATTCGACAAAGACGGTCCGTCCCACATAAATGATGGAAAGGAGTAATAGAAGGCTTTCGATTTATGAATGGCTTTGTAAGACTAATCCCAGCTGGAAGGGGTGAACCATGCAACACGATTAAAAAAGAGGCGTTCGATGACATCCATGATTAAAACTGAGCTAGTACAACTAGATGCTGCACCCCCAAAGCAATGTCTAAAACAAACCTGCGTTCCATGGTTATGGCTGTTGTGTTTGCTGTTTGCGCTTAGAGTTATTGCCCAGATATTACTTGCACAATTTGATATCCCCTTGCTACCCCTTTTCGAACGTTGGCACAGCGGTGCTATGCCCTATTCGGTATTGGTGGTTATTCAGATCTTAATTTTGTTGATAATGCTTTGGACCACGTGTCGGTTTTCGCTAGATGACGTCCCCACAAACTCCCAGCTTGGAAAATTTTTTGCTATTCTCGGATTTAGCTACTGTATTGCTATGTCACTTCGTCTGATTCTGGGTTTGACGATTTACCCTGAAAGCCGCTGGTTTACGAATTGGATTTCGACCGGGTTTCACATCGTGTTAGCTGGCTTTGTATTAGTGGTAGCAAATTATCATTCGTCTGGTTGGGTTAAATTAATTACCCTGCAGAAGATCATTCCCTGGATCGTCTATCCGCTGGTTATGAGTACTGGAATCGTCCTGCATTTCGTTCTGCTGCATGGGCATCAACATGCACTCGTCAGCGTCTACCTTCCTGTTCTTTGGGGTGCAGTTTTGGTTAACCTACTCGAGATACTAGTTCCTCACAAACGTGGCTGGCAGCCGAATCTTTCCGACGTTAAAAATGATCTTTGGTTTATGGGGATTATCCAGGTCGTGTTTCCTCAAATAGTCGCTATTTTGTTTGTTTTGGCCCTGGTGAAACCAATACAGTCTTTCGGATGGCCTTTCTTTAATCTTTGGCCACATTCTCTACCCTTTTATAATCAGGCTGTTTTGATGGTTCTGGTAGCTGATTTTTTCCGATACTGGCTTCACCGAGCGGCCCACAGCAATAAAATTCTATGGCGATTTCATGCTGTCCATCATTCGCCGGAAAAACTTTACTGGTTAAATGTCGGCCGATTTCATCCCATTGATAAGAGTCTACAGTTATTGCTGGATACACTACCGTTTATGTTACTCGGCGTTAGCGTGCAGGTAATCGATTTATATGTCGTGTTCTATGCGATCAATGGGTTTTTTCAGCATTCTAATATCAATCTGCGCTTTGGATTTCTCAACTATCTGATCAGTAGTGCAGAGCTCCATCGGTGGCATCATTCACGGGTTGCGGAGGAATCTAATTCCAATTATGGCAACAACCTCAGTATTTGGGATCTGTTATTTGGCACATGGTTTCTACCAAAAAACCGGCTAGTTGGTGAAATCGGGTTAGAAAATAGGCAATACCCAATACCCAATGAAGTTTTCCGGCCAACTCAAAAGACCGTTTCTCAAGGATCATGGTAAAGCCTAATGAAGTTCATGTTGGGTAGCAAAATGATTTTGAAAATGGCGCTGATTAAGCAATTTTTGTGGAAACCACTGATGCGCGCAACGTATAGTCCACAACGGGTACAGAATGAGCTTCTGCTACGCATAATAAAACAGAATAGGCGGACGGTTTTTGGCCGACAACATGGCTTCGCAACGATTTCATCCTATGATGAATATCGGAAGGCTGTACCCGTCAACACCTACGAGAAACTGAGGGGCTATATTGAAAAGCAGGAGGCTAAAAAGAAGCCCTATCTGAACCACAACCATCCAATCATGTACGCCCAGACCAGTGGTACGACAGGAAAACCAAAATATATTCCAATCCTGAAAACCACGGTTTCCCAATACCGTCGAAGCCAATATGTCGTTGCCTATGCAAAATATTTGGCTATTCCCGACGTGTATATGGGCAGGGTCTTGGCCATCGTTAGTCCTGCGGTGGAAGGACATTTGGATACTGGTACGCCATTTGGGTCAATGTCCGGGTTAATTTATCAAAGCATGCCAGCTTTTGTGCGTGCGAAATATGTGGTGCCACCAAAGGTCTTTGAGATTACCGATTACCAGCGGAAATATTACCTAATTACCCTGCATGCTCTAGCCGAGAGAGAGATTACTATGATTGCTACGGCGAACCCTTCAACATTGGCAAAGTTGGATAAAATCATGAATGAGGATTCCGAACAGTTAGTTCATGAAATTCGGAAGAAAAACCCAAAACGCGCAGATGAGTTACAGCAATTTTTATCGAACAAAGGTGCTTTGATATTTGCGGATGTTTGGCCCAACCTTAAATCCGTGACGATCTGGACAGGGGGAAGTTGTAGCTTTTTGATTCCGGCTCTAAAAAAGAAACTTTCGTCCAGCACCCGCATTGTTGAGATGGGGTACCTATCGAGTGAGTTTCGCGGTGGAATTACCGTTGATGTATTGAAGAACAGAGAAATTCCAGCATTGCATGAAAATTTCTTCGAATTTGTAGAAAAAAACGATTGGGGAAATAAATCACCAAATTTTCTGACCCTGGATAGGATTGAGAAGGGTAAGCAGTACTATATTTTTGCCACGACTCAGAGCGGACTTTATCGTTACAATATCAACGACATTATTGAGGCGACAGGCCAGTTCAATAACACACCGACAATTCGTTTTGTGCAAAAAGGTAAGGGTGTCACAAGTTTGACTGGTGAAAAACTTTATGAAGGTCAGCTTGTTCGAGCAATGGCAAAACTGGGACAGCTTCGTGATATTGAATTCCATTTCTTTATGATGTTGGGATGCCCAGAAACGCTAGAGTATAGTCTTTTTGTCGAGCATGAACCGTTGGACGCTTTCGATATAGAACAACATCTCATTGGCTTCAATAGGGAATTTAATGCCAAACGGAAAAGCCAGCGGTTAAAGCCTGTAAAGATTTTGTTTGTACATGATGGTACAGGAGAGGCCTACAAGCAGCATTGTTTGAAACAGGGGCAGCGTGAGTCGCAATTTAAACTTGCACATCTGCAATATAAACAGGATTGTTCTTTTAATTTCACTGAATATGTGCGCGAGGGATGAAATGCGACTGTTTGACCTTTATATTGAAAACCTGGAAATTCCGTTCAGGGTGCCGTTCGAACATGCATCTGCAACCCGAGCCATGACCGAGGCCGTATTGGTAACGGCGGAGACGGAGGATAAACTACAAGGGATTGGCGAGGGGTGTCCGCGTCGTTACGTTACTGGAGAAACGCTGGAAACCGCGTATGATTTTTTTAAAGTACATCGCCCCGATTTACTGAACATCGGCACACTGGATGATTTGAAATCCTGGGTAGAGATAAACCGGATAGAAATCGATAAAAATCCAGCAGCATTTTGTGCTGTAGAATTGTCTTTGCTGGCTGTGTTGGCAAAACAGCTAGAACAGTCTATCGATACTTTGCTTTCACTGCCGGATTTATCTGGGGAATTTCGCTATACCGGGGTGATTGGAGCTCGCAATCCAAAAAACTTTCAAACACAGCTTCAACAATATTTGCGATTAGGGTTTACCGATTTTAAGGTGAAGGTTTTTGGTGATGAAAAGAAAGATAGGGCCAATATTTTAGCAGTTAGGAGATGTGGTCACGACAACGTTCGGGTTAGGCTTGATGCTAATAACCTATGGTCTGATTGGAGAGAAGCGGCTACCTATATTAAAACCCTTGATTATCCATTTTTTGGATTGGAAGAACCACTAGGCGTACGTGACTTTGGAGGTTGCAAAACGCTATTTGAAGAACTTGAAATACCAATCATTTTGGATGAGAGTTTCACCAAGCAACGGGATTTTGATCATATCCACACGAACCCAGAATCTTGGATCATCAACATCCGAATTTCCAAAATGGGGGGTATCTTGCGTTCTCTGGCAGTTGCTGAAGAGAGCAAAAAGCAGGGTATTCCCATTATCGTTGGTGCGCAGGTTGGCGAAACCAGTATTCTAACTCGCGCGGCTCTGACCATTGCCAACAATTTTCGTAGCATTCTCCTCGCTCAAGAAGGTGCGTTCGGTACGTATCTGCTTGAACGAGACGTTATCGATCCACCGATCATTTTTGGGAAGGGCGGTATATTAACAGCGGAGCAGATATAAACAACATTTTGCCGATCATTTTGGCGCTATTCCTATTAGAATATACAGCGCCTAGGGTTTGTTTATGCCGCCTATTAAGCGATAAAAACACTGAACCGAAACTTACAAACTGCCCTACTGGCTGATGTTTTTGCCTTGTGCTTGTTTGTATAAAAAGTCTGACATGTCAACCTTGATCAACCCGCGATGGTGGTACCAGGCTACAGCAGCCGCAATTGACTCTTTGCAACTACGCATTGGTGCCAGTTGTAACTGCTTCACTGATTGATGCCCATCAAAACGGAATCGGCGCTGTGTAAGTCGCACGCCTGTGACTGTGGCCATCGGTAAACCTCTGTGTAACAAGTCTATCAACAACTCTTCAATATGTGCGTACGCCAAAGCAGCAACGTATGGAACGCGCCACTTGGGCGGCCGTCGTTCCAACAAGGTGGCCAGAAATTCAAGGAGCAACTGCACAGTCCAGTTCTCGTTGACCAGGAGATATGGCTGGCCTGGGTCTCCTCGCTCGGCCGCTGCCCAGATACCAGCCGCCACATCGCGCACATCAATTAGGTTTAGTTCACCTATCATGTATCCCTTAATTCGACCGTTGATGTAATTACACATCATTCGTGACAATGGCACCATGCTGCGGTCGCCAGGGCCAACAGGAATACTCGGTCGCACCACGATGACGGGTTGACCAGCGTCAGCCGCCTCAAACGCAGCGTGCTCAGCCTGCCACTTACTGCGGCAGTAGGGACCGATCATGTCATTGAGGGTGGTGACCGTTTGCTCAGTAATCACATCGTTCAGACCTGGTGGGGCCAGAATTGACTCTGTGGAAACAAATACAGTCCTTCGAACGCCATGTTTATGTGCGGCAGCCAATACATGGCGTGTACCTTGATGGTTGACTTGCTCAAAGGTGTGGGGGTTACGATCCCAGAGGTTGGGGTTAGCCGCCAGATGCAAGACGACGTCACAACCTTCTGTTGCACTCATCACACCAGCCGCATCACAGATATCAACATGGACAATCTCGATTTGGTCAGTTGGAAGATGGTTGATATCCACGCCCGGCTTGTCTAGTACACGGACATGTCTCCCGGCAGCTACTAACTGCTCGACGAGTTTCGTGCCGATGAACCCCGCACCGCCGGTAATCAGAATTGTGCCTATATCCTTCATGGTTAGCGGTCTGCACTCACGAGCAAAGTCCACCTTCTGCTTCAAGATTTGTTAGCGCGTTGAGGTAAGCCACCGAAGGCTTCGCGCGTTCCGCTGCCATCTGGTCGACCAGATCGCAAGCACGGCGATTGAGATCGCACGGTTCTGCGCCAGCCAGATCGATCAAGTGTCCATTGAAATTACGGATTTCTGTTTGCCCCTTCTCAATATCACCCGACATGGAACAGTAAGTGTTCCGCAAGGATATCGAAAACGGGAGAGCCAAGCTACGCGCTACCAACGGCCATGTTAGAATGCGATTGACGGTCTGTGGGTGGAAAGGACCGACCTTTCCTAACGGTATAGCCGCAGAGGAAAGAATTCTGTAGTTCTCTTGTAGGAATCGAAAGAATAGGCGCCGAGCTGGTTTAAGCGTGAGCAATTTGCTGTTATCAAAACCTGTGACTGCGGCGAGTGGACTGATGGCCGCGTTGTACATCACCTTGGCATACTTGAAAGGGCGTACATCCCTGACTTGCCGCACCTTGAATGCGCCATGCGTTGTAAGAGCTTCCGTAACTCGACCCAGCAACGGGTTCATTCCTGAACCACTGCCGCTGCTATTAGACCCAATATGCAGCTCACCTTTTCGTGTGATGCGCGTTTGTGTTTGTCCTGGGTTACACTCTGACACAAACGAAGCGACCCCCTCGCGCTTGGCTCGAGCCATAAGTTGACGATCAAATCCATTTTGGACGGGAATGATTTCCACGCGAGTGTCTAACCGGCTCAGGACTGTCTGATTGTCGTAGCACTTCGTAGAGAGAAATACGATACCCGAGGGCGTAGTCGGAGGATTCCAGTGTTCGAACGCTACCACATTTATTGGTAGGCATGATTGTCCCACAATGCCCACGCCATGTTCCTGTGCCCAAGCGACCTTTGCTGGATCGGATTCGACCAGTGTGACATCGACACCCCCCGCCCGAAGCGCGTGGGCTAGCGCACAGCCGATACCCCCCGCACCAACAACCCACACACCTTCAGCCATTGTCCTTGACGTACATCTTCGATTTCCTTTGAGCGATACTGATTGTTCTTGAAAGGGATTGGAAATGACGAGTCCCGGTTTTCTTAGCGGCGTGGTTCAAGTTCACTCTGTATCCTCTCAGTAGTGTTTAGCATCTTCTGAAGCTATTTAGTAACATGAATTTCCACCCGGCGGTTAAGGGCTCGGCCCAGCGGCGTGTTGTTATCTGCCTGTGGATTCGCTTTTCCGTAGCCTTTTGCGGATAACCGGCCGGCGGCCAGGCCTTTAGAAACTAAATAATCGCGGACCGATACGGCTCGTTCTTGGGAAAGTCTCAGATTGTATGCATCGTCGCCGGTATTTGATGTGTAGCCTGCAACTTCTAATCTCAACTCCATGGGAAGCTCTTGTAACCGACTAGCGATCTCACTCAGGTAGGCCATGGATGCGGGTGATAACACAGCGGAATTATCTGGAAAAACCACGCCTTCTAAACGTAGGCTTTCCCCTTCTTCGTCGATCTCACTGATCAACTCCATTCGCTTAGCCATAAATATCTGGATAGGTTTAAGACGTGCTTTCTGCAATTCGATATCGGCCAGAATTGGTTCCTGCATCATTAAGTAGGTTTCCTCAGCTTTTAGTCTTGCAGCTAGTGCGGCGTCTGCATGTTGCTGCCCAATGCGAGTGTATTCGACGGAATCGTTTAGGAATTCGTTTTGCTCATCTGCCGCCGCCTGGAAATTTGTTTTAGCCTGCTCAAGGTGAATATTTGCTTGATAAATCTGCTGCATGTATTGTCCAAATACCCCGCTGTCAGTTTCTTGAATCGTTTTTTCGAGTTGTTGCAGCTTTTGAGGTGACACGGAGGCACACCCACTTGCAATTGATATTACGCTCGCAGCTACAGTTAAAATAAATGTTTTCATGTGTTTTCCTCTTTTACTTAATGACGCAGTTTAATGACAATCACTCACATCGATCGGCTATACCTGGATTCGGGCACACACATCATCTTTCAATGTAAAATAAGACGGAAGACGGCGATTAAAATAATAAGTTAAACTTATTTGATCAAAGAGAGATGCCGAATCAGGCCGTTTCGGAAAAAAGCATATTCATATTGAATTTGGGTGGGCCTTGATTTGTTGGATGCCTTCTCGATGACTTGACAAGACAACAACCCTCTTTTTGATCGAATTCTTGTTAGGTACTAGATATTCGATCAAAAAATCAGTCGATAACCCGATGACCCCGATGCCGCATACAATTTTTGAATGCGTTTTTGTATTTATCGTTTGAACTTAAACCTTTATAAGCCCCGCCTCCAAATCCACCAGCTACCGCTCCAATTGCCGCGCCTGTACCAGCACTACCGGCGATTGCACCAATTGCAGCACCAGCAGCGGCCCCGATTAACGCCCCAAACCCAGTACCTTCTGCTGTTTCATTGGTGGTGCTTCCTCCCGCCGCCTGGCTGGCCAATGATTGGCATTCCCGCTCATCCTGTGAAATATATTGAGCTCTTGGGTCTCCATAGGTGTCTATGGTTGGCTTCCACCCTGTCGATTGCGCTGAGCAACCTAACATTACAACACTAGACAACAAAACGAGGCTAAATCGAGCCATATGGAATTCCCCTAACTATACGACTTCCTGGGTGATATATGATATTGTTTGCTAACCTAGTGTACTAGATTCCTAGTCTGTGTAAATGTTGAAACCCTCGAGTTTGCGAATGGAGATACAACAATGAGAAAGATCCTAACCATTGCCATGACACGCTTGATTGTGGCATCCCCGTTTTTGGTACTGTTGTTCACAAGCACATACGGATTGGCCGGTTATGCAGCCACGGAAACGGATGTCCGGCGGGTGATTGACAAAGCATCCGCTGCGTTCGCTGAGGAAAATTATCAAGGAGTCCTGTTATTTTTCCACCCGCAATCTCCCAAAAAAGCCTCGACGCGGGAAACATTACGCAATATTTTCAATGCCCACGATTTAAAGTTCGAAGTTCTGGATTTCAAATTTCTCGGCGAAGATGGGCCATTTGCCTTTGTTAAAGTTAAAGAAAGGACAACTAAGCGACTGCCTGATGATAGTTTTCGAAATAATACATCTGATGCAATTTATGTTTTTCGCAAAGACGCAGCGAGCTGGAAGATTTGGGATGAACTTGTTCTAGAAACTGAATTTCATGAAGTAAAGCCTGAATAGTAGCCAGGTTTTGTCTGTTAGGTAAGTTTCCTTCCGGTTAGAAGGGAAGCGATAATCTTCGGTTTTGAATCTCTCGATAAGGGCTTGCCGTCCTCTATGAGGCGCGCCTTGCGGCTAATCATTTCCAGATTCGCTGTGCCTCGTCAATTCTCTGTTGACCGAGCACTATGTGCTAATAGGGTAGATAATAATTCTGCTTCTGAGGATCGATAGGCCAGTATATATTGTTGTGGAGCGTGCTTATATATCTGTCTATGTACTAGACCACCTGTTTTCATTTAACCGATTGAAGGACTTTCTACAATTGCCTTATCCTTTTGAGTTGTAATCGACTGTTGCCATTCTTGACACCAGTAATCGATAGTTGTAGTGAGACTCTCCTGTCCAACGCCGGAACGCGCGGCTAAAGGTCGCTGGACTGGAATAGCCCAGATCAAAAGCCAGGTCGGTTAATTTGCTCGGCGGATCTTTGGATCGCAAAAAAACACTTGCTTAGGGCGCCAAGGTGGCTTTTAAGAAACAAAACTTTTATCCAGGCCTGCGGCAGAAAATTCCTTTATGGCAATTTGTTGAGGTGACTAAGGGGACTTGTTTGTAGGTTGGCTTAGGTACGATAACCCAGCAAGTTAACCTTCATTAAATATGGAATTATCAAAAATAGTGAAGTTATTACATGAACCACTGGTGCACTTTATGTCCATCGGTGCGTTGATTTACCTGTTGTATGGCGTGTTTGCCGACCCGGTAGCGGAAGAGACCGATAAGACCATTGTTGTTAGTGTGGGCGAAGTCGAGTGGATGAAAACATCCTGGCAGAAACGCTGGAATCGGCCGCCGACCGATGCAGAGTTTGACGGTTTAATTCAGCAGTATATCCGTGAAACCGTGCTCTATCGGGAAGCGCTAACGATGGGGCTGAACAAGCACGATCAGGTTATCCGCCGCCGCCTGGGGCAGAAGTTGGAATTCCTTGCCAAGGACCTGGTGGCATTGACGCCACCTACAGAAGAAGAACTTCAGGCTTATTTCGCCAAAAACCAGGCTCGCTACCAGGAACCAACACACTATACCTTTACCCAGGTCTATATCGACCCGGACAAACGGGGTGATGCGGCCCTGGATGATGCTGAAAAGATCAAAGTTAGATTGATAGCGCAAGGCGATGCTATCGATAATGCCGGTGCTCTGGGCGATGGCTTAATGTTGCAGAACTATTATCAGGCAAAGGATCGAATTGAAATTCAGAAGCTGTTCGGTAGCGGTTTTACCGAATCGTTGGTTGAGTTGACACCTGGGCAATGGCATGGGCCGGTGTTGTCCGGCTATGGTGTGCATCTGGTGTATGTTAGTAGCATTAGTGAACCACCAGTGTCTGAAGTTTCCGCGGTACGCGAGCAAGTGGTGCAGGATTGGAAGTCCGATCGGGGCGAGGAACTCAATGAAAAGTTCTATACCAACCTTCGGGACCAGTACACCATTGTCATTGAAGAGCCGGCTGAGGATAACAAGGTAGCTACCTTTGAGGGGCAGGCGCAGTGATTCATGCGTTGGTTAAATCTGGCATGTTAGTTGCCATTTTTCTGACTGGGCTTTATCTGGCTATGCCGTCCAATGCCGATGAAATCCGCCCCGCGCTACTGGATATTAAGGAACAAAATACCGGCCTGTTTGCCGTTACCTGGAAAGTACCTACCCGAGGCGACCGGGTGCTGGCCATTACTCCACGATTACCAAAAAACTTAGAATTGGTGGGTTCACCATCCGTTCAGAGCATACCAGGGGCGCAGATCGAACACGCGACGTACAAGAATAACGATGAGTCGCTGACCGGCCAGACTGTTCTCATCGATGGGCTGTCCGCCCTGCAGACTGATGTGCTGTTGCTTATCCAGTTGCAGGACGGCACCCAGCATTCGGCGATCCTGAGGCCAGGTTCGCCCGAGTTCACCATTCCGATGGAAGCATCAAAACTTGAGATAGCCGCTGACTATTGGCGCATGGGTACTATTCATATCCTGGAAGGGTTTGATCACTTGTTGTTCGTGCTGGCTTTGATCTTGATTGTAACTGGATTACGTTTATTGCTGTGGGCGGTAACCGCGTTCACGGTTGCCCACAGCATTACCCTGGCTCTGGCGACATTGGGTGTCGTGCAGTTGCCGTCGGCGCCTACCGAAGCCATCATCGCCTTAAGTATTGTATTCCTGGCCACGGAAATCGTTCATCAGCATAATGGCGTTATTGGTATAACCGAGCGCTATCCATGGCTAATCGCGTTTATCTTCGGCCTGTTTCACGGTCTCGGTTTTGCCGGTGCGCTCTCGGAAATCGGGGTTCCACAGCATGAAGTACCGCTGGCGTTGTTGATGTTTAATGTTGGGGTGGAAACCGGACAGATTCTGTTTATCACCGTCGTTGTCGGTATTTTGGCTGTGTTAGGAAAGCTGGCTG
>Ga0114933_10001646_pt1 | contig 24496 bp, 16 predicted proteins | sample 4SBtaG_FD_89691 | JGI IMG/M metagenome (GOLD analysis project Ga0114933, IMG submission 89691) | Deep subsurface microbial communities from Kolumbo volcano to uncover new lineages of life (NeLLi) - 4SBTROV12_W25 metaG | ecosystem: Environmental > Aquatic > Marine > Volcanic | place: Kolumbo... | reverse complement strand
TTTTAATAATTTATCTTTCGGAGGCTAGGTTGTCAGAACCGGCAAACCGTCTTTGGGACGCTGTCCTCGGCAGAATTCAACTACAAATACCCCGGCCAACTTTCGACACTTGGCTCCGCAATACCCATGCGTTGCGCCTCGAAGGCAACCATTTGGTTGTCTCTGTTCCATCTACGTTTACGGCCCAATGGCTTGAAGACCGGCTACAGAAACTAATCCTAAAAACGTTATCTTCAATTTCAAGCCAGGAGATTACGGTGGCGTTTGTAGTTGGCACTGAAAATCCTCGGGGTAATTCCTTCTCGGAACCCGTAAACCCTAACGCTCCCTCTAGCATAAATAACCCCTTAGGAGGGACTGCATTCTATCCAGAATATACATTTAAAAATTTTATAGTTGGGCCTTCTAATCAACTCGCCTACGCAGCTGCATATGCCTTAGCCTCTGGTTCGCCTTCAGCATATAACCCTCTTTTCCTTTATGGTGGCGTCGGACTTGGAAAAACACACCTTATGAATGCAATCGGGCAGCTTGCTACTTCAATGGGGAAGCGGGTAATTTACGTTTCTGCAGAACAATTTACCAATGAGTACCTGCGTGCAATCAAGGAGCGTAAAACCGATGGCTTTAGAGATCGTTATCGATCCGTAGATCTTCTTATGGTTGACGATATTCAGTTCTTAAATGGTAAAGAAGCAACCCAAGATGGCCTTTTCCATACATTTAATGAACTTCATCGTTCCGGCGGAAAGTTGGTCATGAGCAGTGATCGCCCGGCCGGCGAGCTACGGCTTTTAGAAGCCCGTCTACGCTCACGGTTTGAGGCTGGTTTGCAAGCAGACTTAAGTGCGCCAGAATTCGAAACAAAGCTTGCGATTTTAAATGCCCTCACTGAGAAAATATCGAACCCTATCGCTTGCGAATATTTAGAATTCATAGCAACGCATGTTCATGACAATGTTAGAACGCTTCAAGGAGTTCACAATCGCCTCCTTGCATTTATTGAGTTCACAGGGCAAGAACCCAGCTATGAATTGGCAAAAATGGCGCTAGGCCCATCTGTATTAAAAGAAACACCCCCTATCTTAGACCAAGGAATGATCTTAGATTTTTCTTCAAAAGCATATGGTATCTCGGTGAAGGCACTGATCAGCCCACAAAGAACTAAAGAAACATCTAAAGCCAGGCAACTTGCTGCATACCTCTTGAACTCTAAACTCCGTTTTAGCCCTGATCAAATAGGGCAAATTTTGGGGAAAAGAGACAGAACTACAATTACTTATGCTATAGGACAAGCAAAGGAAGCATTAATAACAGACCCTCAGTTCAAAGAACTTGTCCTTTCATTGGAAAAAAATAAACAACATTCAGGTCATTTCAACAAAAATATAGAGTCCGCTTAGGTGATATTCAGGAAGGATATTATAGTTTTTCCTCTACTTTTCCCCGAAAACCTATCCTATTACTATTCTTATTACTCTATATAATTACTTAAGTACTATGGAAGATACAAAAAGATTAATGGTAATAGCAGGAGCAGGTGGAAACGGATCTGTTTCTTTTTTACGTGAAAAATTTAGACCGAACGGAGGACCTGATGGTGGCGATGGTGGCGATGGTGGGCCTATTATTCTTAGAGGTAGGCAGAACCTAAGATCACTTAATCATCTCGAAGGGGTTAATAAAATAATTGGAGAAGATGGCCTCCCAGGTAAAAGTAAACAAAGAACCGGGCGTAAAGGCAAGCCCTCTTTTTTGGATGTCCCTCTTGGAACAGTTGTTTGGTCCATTGATTTAAATGAGGAAAAACAAAGGCTTACAGAAGTTTTAGAAGATGGGGAAAAAATCTTAATAGCTTATGGGGGCCAAGGGGGAATAGGGAACACTCACTTTGCAAGCTCGGTTAATCAAGAACCGTTAATTGCTATTGGTGGAGAGCCAGGTGAAGAGAGGGACATTTATCTGGAAATTAAATTATTAGCGGACGTTGGCTTAGTCGGATTGCCCAATGCAGGGAAGTCTTCATTACTGAATGTTGTCACCAGGGCGAATTCAAAAATAGGAGATTATCCGTTTACCACTCTTGAGCCTATTTTAGGGGTGGTCAAAGTTTCAACAGGTTCTCTAGTCATGTTAGATATTCCCGGACTTATCGAAAATGCCCATTTGGGCAAAGGACTTGGGTTAGAGTTTCTTCGCCATTGCGAACGGTCTGCTATTTTGCTTCAGCTAATTGATGGGCTTTCAGATGATTTTGTTCTTGATTACAAGACAATTAATCAAGAGCTTATTCTTCATAATGCAGGTCTAATTGAGAAACCAAGGTTTGTAATTGTTACAAAAGCGGACATCCCTGAAGTCAAAGAACGATTTGAAGCACAGAGAGAACTGTTGCGGGCAGAAATAGGTGCGGAGCCTTTTTTACTATCGTCAGCCACGGGTGAAGGACTTGATGATTTATATCATCTTTTAGATAACTATACGGATACGAGCGTAGGGGAAATACAGCCACGCGGGCTCAAATACATAAAACCTTTACCGCCGGTTTCGCAGCGCCCCAGAGTAACAAAGGACGAGAGTGGCTTTATCGTCACATGTCCGCCTGCGGACCGGATTTTAGCTACAATTAATTTAAACAATTGGCGTGCGCGCCTACAATTTCACAACCATCTGAAAAAGATGGGGGTGATGGAGGCCCTAATCCGTGCAAAAATAGAAGAAGGCGATACCGTTTTTCTTGGGGGGTATGAATTTACGTGGGAATGAAAAATGCGTAGAGGAATATTAGGGGGCACCTTCGATCCTATCCATACAGGGCATTTGATCCTCGCACAAGAGGTCCTTTGGAGGTTTGGCCTAGATCAACTCTGGTTTGTTCCTACGGGTCTTCCTTGGATGAAGCGGGACGAAACAATTACAGACGGATATCATCGGCGAGCAATGGTAGAGCTTGCAATTAAGGAAAATAATGCTTTTTTCCTTTCTACCTCAGAGCTGAACAGACCAGGGGAAACGTATACGGTGGATACGCTTGAAGAAATGCGTTCAGGAGATATGGCGGAAGATGAGCTTTTATTTGTAATGGGTGCAGACACATTACATACTCTACACCTCTGGAAGGAACCGAAACGAATCCTTGAGCTAGCTAGAATTATTGTGGCCCTGCGTCCAGGGTATGGTCCTATCAACTTAGATCCTTTGCTTGAAATTGATCCCACGGCAGCAGAGAGGATTATGACAGTACAAATGCCGCTCATAGAAATAAGCGGCAAGGAACTACGAAGGCGCGCTAGTCATGGAGAATCAATTAGATACTTGGTTCCCGGCCAAGTTGCAGAGTATATTGACCAGCAAGGTTTGTATCGATCTTAGTTTCTATGGGGCATTTAAATGAGTACTCAACAGGAAATTGCTAAAGCTGAAGAATTACTGCTTTTGGCTACAGAATTAGGCGCATTGAGGTTTGGAGATTTTGTGTTGGCCTCGGGCCAGAGAAGCACATATTATTTTGATGGCCGACTCTTAACGCTTTCTCCTGCGGGTGCTAACTTAATTGCTGGATTACTATTACCTGCTTTACGAAGGTATGGGGCCCAAGCGGTCGGAGGGCCGGCGGTTGGAGCTGTGCCTTTAGTCACAGAAATAGCCATGCTGAGTGGTCTTGATGGCGGAAATCCTCTTCCTGGGTTTTTTGTAAGGAAAGAAGCAAAAGCCTATGGATTAGGAAACGCTATTGAAGGACCTATTCAAAATAAAAACCCCATAGCAATAGTTGATGATACTTGTTCAACGGCAGGATCTTTGTACATGGCTATCAATGCGGTAGAAGAGGCTGGGTACAAAGTTGCGGTGGTCGCTAGTATTCTCGACCGGGATCAAGGCGGAAGGGATCGACTCACATCTGACGGGTATACGTTTCATACTATTTTTCGTGCTAATGACGCTGGCGAAGTTACCCTTGCTGAGAATCCGGGCTAAACGAATTAGACGTCCAAGTTTTTAACCTGCCGAGCATGAGCTTGAATCCATTCTTTTCTAGGTTGAACTAAATCTCCCATTAGTTCGCTAAATGCCTTATCGGCATCAGGCTCATCAGGGACTCCTACTTGGAGCAAGGTTCGTGAGGAAGGATCCATAGTTGTTTCCCAAAGTTGATCAGGGTTCATTTCCCCAAGTCCTTTATAGCGTTGCAGACCTATCCCCTGTCGCTCTGAATTTCTTTCAAGGATTTGGGCCAAGTCTTGCCATTTAACATCATCTGCAACGTCACTATCCCGTCGAGAAACTTTGTAGGTGTGCCCGTTAACCCAATCGGCTAAAGAAGGAAATAGTTGCTGAGCTCTATGAGCTGCGGCTGACTCCAAGACCCTAGGGAGATTTATCGTGCCATAACCAGGGAATTCAAGAAGAAATTCATTTTTCTTTGCGTTTATGATTGGCTTGCATTCAAAGCCTTGTTTTTGCATCCAACTTGCAACAGTATTGAGAGTTTCTTCTCCTTCAAAGGCTAAGCGATATGCACCATGTTGAGTTCCTTGCATAAATGGTCCGATTAATTCGGGTGCCAATCCAAGATTAAGTAATGGTTGCGTCCAACTAGAAAATTCCTTTAATCGTTCTACGAGCCCCTGCAATTTAGCCCCAGACATCGAGACGCTACCGTCACTAGAAGAGACTGCGATTCTGCCAAAAAGTTGCTTGGCTAACCAGGCATCCTTGTCATTTTCCGAATATTTGTACTCAACAGCACGGCCTTTGGATGTTCGGTACAAAGGAGGCTGGGCAATATATAAATGCCCTGCGTTGATAAGGGTAGGCATATTCCTAAAGAAGAAAGTGAGTAGAAGTGTCCTGATGTGAGCACCATCGACATCTGCGTCTGTCATGATGATGACTTTGTGGTAACGAAGTTTCGTAAGATTAAAATCTTCGCCCAGCCCGGCACCTAGAGCCGTGATGAGAGCGCGAATTTCTTCATGCGCAAGCATTCTGTCGGGGCGTGCTTTTTCAACATTTAGGATTTTCCCTCGAAGTGGCAGGATAGCTTGGTACTTCCTGTCTCGTCCCATCTTTGCAGAACCACCCGCAGAGTCACCTTCTACGACATAAAGCTCAGAAAGCTCAGGGTTTCTCTCTGCACAATCTGCAAGCTTGCCGGGAAGGGAACCCCCCTCCATTGCATTTTTACGAATAACTAGATCCCTCGCCTTGCGTGCAGCTTCTCGTGCACGCTGTGAAGTAAGGCACTTTTCGAGAATCCGACGTCCTTCGTGAGGGTGTTCTTCAAGGTAAAACTCTAAACCTTGAACAACGCTTTGCTCAACAGCATTTTTTATTTCGGCGTTACCTAGCTTTCCTTTCGTCTGCCCTTCAAATTGAGGCTCTTCAAGGCGTACACTGATTATTGCAGTGAGTCCTTCACGAGCATCATCGCCGCTGAAATTAACGAAATCATCTTTGAAAATTTTGCTCTTTTTGGCGTAGTTGTTGATGGCACGAGTTAGGCCTGTTCTGAAACCTACCAAATGAGTGCCACCGTCAGCTGTATTGATACAATTCGCGAAAGTTAATGTTGATTCGTAGAAACCAGAGTTGTACTGCATTGCGATTTCAACTTTAGCTTTACTGTTTTCCTTCGGTACTCCTGTTTCAATATCTAGTTCATAATAGAAGGGTTCATCCTGTAAGACTTCACGGTTTTGGTTAAGGTGCCGTACAAAACTTGCTATTCCGCCTTCAAAGTAAAAAGTTCGATCTGTTTCAGGGTGAGCCTCTGCAACAAAAGAAAGCCTGACTCCTTTGTTGAGGTACGCCATTTCCCTAAATCGTTGCACTAAGACATCACGATCGTAATTGGTAGTTGTAAAAATTTCAGAATCTGCTTGAAAACGAACGAATGTTCCCTGAATATAGGTATCGGCTGAATCTATGGCTCCTTCATCTACTAAATCACCGGTAGGAGCACCGCGTGTATATTCTTGGGAATAAATACGACCATCTCTTCTAATTTCTACTCGCATGCTTTCAGCAAGTGCATTTACTACGGAAGCTCCTACTCCATGCAAACCTCCTGAGACGGAGTAGGCCTGGCTATCAAATTTTCCACCCGCATGAAGGGTTGTCATAATGGTTTCTACCGCAGGTCGCCCAGTTTTCTCATGCTTATCGATAGGGATTCCACGCCCATTGTCCCTGACGGAAATTTCGTTATTCATGTGCAAGGTGATCAAAATGTGATCGCAGTACCCTGCCATTGCTTCATCTATCGAATTATCTACGATCTCATAAACTAAATGATGTAACCCTCGGTGGTCGGTGGAGCCGATATACATTCCGGGGCGTCGCCTGACAGCTTCAAGCCCTTCCAGTACTTGAATGTCACTAGCATCGTATTGATCTTCTTTCCTCTTTGCCATCCAATGCTCCTATTGGCCGGTGAAGGTGAATAAGAACTGCATCTTAATAAATTCCTATCCATAAAGTATGCAATTATCATGCATTATTCTACTAAATATACGAGTAATGGTCAAAGGAAATGGATATATATTGTGGATTTACACTAATGTTCGCTTACTTGACGTATAGAAAGTTCGGACGCAAGATGCTCGCATGCCATATCCGAGCATATTTGCAATTGATGGTCCAGTTGCCTCTGGTAAAACTACAGTGGGACGAGAGCTTGCTAGGCAATTAGGCTATAGGTTTGTTGATACGGGCATGCTTTATCGCGCGTTGGCATATTGTTCTATTCAAGCACAAATCAATCCCTCAGAAGAGAAACGGTTAGTTCAGCTTGCGCATGAAACACGATTTACACTATCTGCTGCAGGTGAAATGATTTTTTGTGACGGCGTTGATGTCACAGAGCACTTAAGAACGCCTCAAGTTGAGGAAATAGTCTCTTTGGTTGCAAAAGTAAAAGCTGTTCGTCAGGAATTGCTCGGGATCCAACGAAGTATAGCGGAGGAAGGAAACGTCGTAATGGTTGGCAGGGACATAGGGACTATAGTTGTTCCTGATGCGGCAAAAATTTTCCTTGAAGCCTCTTTAGATGAAAGGATTCGCCGTCGATTTACTGAAGTTCAGGCCAAAGGGTCTGAGCTTTCTAGGGAGCGCATCAAGTTAAACCTACAGTCAAGGGACACCATAGATTCTGAGAGGGATGAAGCACCGCTTAGAGTTGCAGAAGGATCAGTAGTAATACCAACTGGCGAGAACGATGTTGAGGGCGTAGTTGGCCACATCCTCCAAGCTTTTACTATAGCGGGAGGAGGCTAATTGGACTTACTCTACCGACTAGGCCGAATCCTTTCGTTTATTTTTCTTCCAATATTTGGTCAAGTGCAAGTAATAGGGAGGCACCATATTCCTCGAGAAGGAGGATTTATAATTGCGTGCAACCATCAAAGCATCGCTGATCCTCCTCTCATTGTTTACTCCATTAACAGGCCAGTCTTTTTTATGGCTAAGAAGAGCCTTTTCAAAACCAGAGCAATTTCACGCATGCTACGTGCCTTACACGTCTATCCCGTTAACAGGACGGGAGTAGACATCGAGGCAATTAAATGGGCCCAAGCTATTTTAACGAAAGGTCATGTGTTATTAATTTTTCCAGAAGGAACTAGAAGCCCATTCCATTTAAGTAAAGGAAATGATGGAATTGCATATATTGCTATGCAAGCGAAAGTTCCTGTTGTGCCGGTGGGAATTACAGGAACTGAAAGTATTACGTCGTTTATTAGGATTCCATTCCATTTCAAAAAAGTAAAAGTTTTTATAGGTGAGCCATTTTACTTGGAAGCACGCGATACGAAATTGGAGCGATCCGTACTTACGCATAACACAGAACTCATTATGCGCAGTATTGCGCAGCTATTACCTCCCAATTATCGCGGCGAGTATTTAGGCAATAATGATTAATAGATGATGCGAAAATGCTTTTCTATTTTCGCTGTACGGCGCTAGACTGCGGGCATCGATAGTGCTAGCATCTTTTGCCGTCGCCGGTAGTCAAAATATGGCGATGGATACTCGTAAGTTGGTACTGAAAACATATTTTAAGGAGCCTAGTTAATGACGACCACTTCGGTCGGCAAGATGATATACCGCCTTCAGGAAGGCGGAGCCACCATGGTGAACCTTCTCGGTGGAAAAGGGGCTCACGCAAGTGAAATGGCTAGGATAGGAATTTCAGTTCCTCCTGGTTTCGTCATAACTACTGAAACATCACTAGAGTATTTTCGTTTAGGCCATCAATTTCCTTCAGGTTTATGGGACGAAATTGTACGCCATGTAAGCATTTTGGAAGAACAGACAGGCCGAAAATTTGGCGACCCTAAGGCGCCATTGGTTATTTCTGTTCGCTCCGGAGCCCCAGTATCGATGCCAGGCATGATGGACACCATTCTTAACATGGGAGTTGTAGATAGCACTGTTCAAGGCGTAGCTGAGATGATGGGTGACGAACGGCCGGCCTTGGATGCATATCGTCGGCTTATTCAAGGATTCGGTAATGTTGTGCTCGGCATAGAAAAACATCGATTTGAAGAATTTTTAGAGATAACAAAAAATAAACTTGGGGTTGAATTTGACTACCAACTCCAGCCCGATGCGCTCAAAGGGCTAATCTCTGAATTTAAAGACGTAATAAAAGAGGATACGGGTAGTGAACTGTCACAAGATCCTTGGGAATTACTGAAAGCAGCAGTTGATGCCGTTTTTGATTCTTGGAATAACCCTCGCGCTATTACTTACAGAGATTTTCAAGGTATTTCACATGACGTCGGGACTGCTTGTGTAATCATGGCAATGGTTTTCGGCAATTTAGGTGACGATAGTGGAACAGGGGTTCTTTTTTCTCGAAGCCCAGCAACGGGTCAAAAGATGCTTTATGGTGAATTTTTACCCAACGCGCAAGGCGAGGATGTTGTTGCTGGTATCAGGACCCCTCACAGGATAGAAAGCCTCAAGGACACTTGGCCTAAAATATTTGAAGAAATAGAGCAGACGGCGCGACTGCTTGAGCAGCATTACAAAGATGTTCAAGATATTGAATTTACCGTAGAGCGTGGCAAGTTATACATCCTACAAACTAGAGCAGCTAAACGAACTGCTCCCGCCGCTGTCCGAATAGGAGTTGAGCTTGTACATGAAGGGGTAATTTCCAAAGAGCAGGCACTCGGAAGGATTGAAGCATCTGAGGTTTCTGCAGTATTAATGCCCCATTTTGATCCTACTGCAAAGCAAGCTTCAATGAAAAGCGGAGACTTATTTGCAGTCGGAGTAGGAGGGTCCCCAGGGGCAGCCTCAGGGATTGCCGTTATGGACCCTGATAGGGCAGTTTTGAAGGCAGAGTCTGGGGAGAAGGTTATTCTCGTACGTCATGAAACAAATCCCGATGATGTGCATGGAATAATTAAAGCATCAGGTGTCCTTACTAGCAGAGGAGGCATGACGAGTCATGCTGCGGTGGTGACACGAGGTCTAGGAAAGCCGTGCGTAGTAGGTTGTGAAGAATTACATTTTGAACAAGATGGGATGTCTGCGACGTCACGTGGGAAATTAATTAAAGAAGGTGATCTCATCAGTATTGATGGGGCCTCCGGTGAAGTGTTTTTAGGACTAATCGATACAGTAGCACCTTTATCAGAGGATCTAGAAGAATTAAATGAGCTTCTAAGCTGGGCCGATAGCGCAAGGAGATTAAAAGTTTGGGCGAATGCTGATACGCCTGAGGATGCTTCTCTTGCAAGGGCCAATGGAGCCGAGGGAATAGGTCTTTGCAGAACAGAGCATATGTTTTTTGCAGAAGAAAGGCTTCCACACATACAAAAATTGCTGGCGATTGGACCCGAAGCTTCACAGCTAATTGATCATGCAAAGTCAATCGAGCATCTTCTTCAAGATGCACCAGCATCTGAACGCCACGCACTACAGAAAAAACTAAAAATTGCCAATGAAGAAATTGATAATTCTGAAGCTGTAATAAATTTCCATCAGGAATTATCCAAATTAGAGAGCTTCCAGACAGGCGACTTTTATGGCATTTTCAAGGCAATGGCAGGCTTACCTGTTGTAATTAGATTATTAGACGCTCCCTTACATGAATTTTTACCTAGCTATGAATCCTTGCTGCACCAAGTTTCGGACTTACAGCGCAGATTAGAAGGAGAGGGTAAAGCTTCAGCCTGGGTTGAACGGGGCAGAGACCTATTGAATGAGGCTGCTAGCGAGTTAATGAAGGTTCCGTCTGGCGAGAAAATAGTAGATTGGCTTTCCGAACATGCTGATCATGTGGATGTCTTGAGTGAAGAGAAGCTCCATCGATTGCTTGATGAGAAAGAAGAAATGCTAGAACTTGTGGAAAAGCTTCATGAGTCTAATCCTATGCTTGGTCATCGAGGATGCAGAGTAGGTTTAACAATGCCTGAAATATACGAAATGCAGGTCCGTGCGATCGTAACTGCCGCCTGTAGACTCAAGGAAGAAGGGTTGGACGTTTCACCGGAAATAATGATTCCTATTGTTTCTCATGTTAATGAGTTGAAATGGCTGCGTCCGCGGCTAAGAGAAATGGCAAGTAGAACCAGAGATGCACTAGGAGTTAAAGTCTCATATTTATTTGGAACAATGATTGAAGTACCTCGGGCGGCACTCACTGCAGGGGAGATTGCTTTAGAGGCAGAATTTTTTTCATTCGGCTCTAATGATTTGACGCAAATGACCTTTGCATTTAGCCGAGATGATGCTGAAAGTAAATTCCTGAATCATTACGTTGATACAGACGTTCTTCCCAAGAATCCATTTAATAGCCTTGATGTTTCAGGGGTTGGGAAGCTAATGTCTATGGCAACTTACGAAGCTAGGCAGGTAAACCCCGATTTCACAATTGGGATTTGTGGTGAGCATGGAGGTGATCCTTTAAGCATTGCATTTTGCAATGAGCTTGGCTTGAACTATGTAAGTGCGTCTCCTTTCCGGGTGCCTGTTGCTAGGCTAGCTGCCGCACAGAGCTCTTTGGGCTTGATTAAATCATAAGCAACTTCAGTGTCGTGAAAAATATCACAAAATAATTGACACAAGTTTCACAATCTCCTAGGATTTTGTAGCCGCCGGGGCGACGCCCCGGTTTTCTTATTTGGTTGGGAAGTTACGGGGGGCCGATGGCCGCTGATAATAATAGCGAAGAAGCACGACAGTATGTTCTCAGGAGTGCACAAGAGAACGACGTTAAATTTATTCGCCTTTGGTTTACAGATATTTTAGGTAACTTAAAGGGGTTTGCTATAACAGTCGCTGAACTTGAAGGAGCAATGGAAAAAGGCATGTCCTTCGATGGTTCTACTGTTGCAGGTTTTGCTCGCCGCGATGAAAGTGACATGGTGGCAATGCCTGACCCTACGACATTTTCTATTCTTCCTTGGAGACCGAGGCAAAATGCAGTTGCAAGAATGTTTTGCGATATTCTTCGGCCAACCGGAGAACCATTTGAAGGAGATCCTAGGCATGTTTTGAAGATTGCGTTAGGACGTGCTGCAGACTTGGGCTTCGAATTTCAGGTTGGTCCTGAGCTAGAGCATTTTTATCTGAAGTCTGCGGATGATCCGACGCCTCTTGATGTGGGAGGGTATTTTGATCTGACCACGCCTTTGGATACCGCATCTGACCTTCGACGTGAGACGGTATTGTCCTTGGAAGAGATGGGTATTCCGGTAGAGTATAGCCATCATGAAGTAGCTAATAGCCAGCATGAAATTGACCTGCGTCATACAGATGCACTTACTATGGCCGACACGGTGATGACGTACAGGCAAGTTGTCAAAGAAGTTGCAATGAGCCGTGGTGTTTACGCTACCTTTATGCCCAAACCCTTTGAAGGCCAAAATGGCAATGGAATGCATGTAAACATGTCTCTATCAAAAGGAGAAGAAAATATATTTTTTGATTCTTCTGCTGAATTTAAACTATCCGCAGTTGCTCAAAAATTTATTGCAGGTCTTTTGTGGCATGCTCCTGAAATCGCGTGTGTTTGCAATCAATGGGTTAATTCGTATAAGCGCTTAGTTCCTGGCTTTGAAGCACCGTCATTTACTACATGGGCCCCAGTGAATAGGTCCGATTTAATTAGAATTCCTGCGTACAGACCGGGGAAAGAAAGTTCGGTGCGAATAGAATTTCGCCAGCCAGATCCGGCTTGCAATCCCTATTTGGCGTTTGCTTCAATGCTGACGGCCGGTCTCGAGGGTATAATTAAGGAATATCCTGAAGTACAGCCTGCAGACATGGATGTTAATGAAATGACGGAGGCTGAACGGAAAAATAAAGGGATCCGTCATCTTCCAGGAAGTTTATACGAGGCATTGCAACTAGCAGAAACTAGTGATGTGCTACGTCTTGCATTAGGCGACTATACGTATGAATCTCTTATGCAGAATAAGTGGATTGAGTGGGATCGTTATCGGTCGGCAGTTACTGATTATGAACTAAAAAGGTATTTGCCGAATTTATAACGAGGCTTGATTAGCTCGGAGTATTTTTTTGAACTATCCAAAATCAAAAGGGACATTATATTCACCCAAGTACGAGCACGATGCTTGTGGGGTCGGCGTTGTTGCCAACATCTCAGGTGAAAGGAGCCGTGATGTTTTGGATAAAGCATTGGAGACTGTTGTTAATGTAACTCACCGAGGGGCAGTTTCTTCTGATGCAAAGACAGGGGATGGGGCAGGAGTTCTTACCCAGATTCCTTCAGAGATTTTTATACCGGCTGCTAAAAAATTTGAAGCCGATATAAAGAATGATGGAGATCTGGGCGTAGGTGTCATTTTCCTTCCTCAGAGTGATCAACCTAGAGCTCGCAAAATAGTAGAGGAAGCCATATCCGGTAGGGGCTTAAATATTATTGGATGGAGACCAGTTCCAGTAGATGAATCTATTCTCGGCGAGCAAGCATTGGCTACTTTGCCTCAAATTGAGCATATTTTAGTGTCTTTTCCCCATTCTCACGATCCTATTTGGTTTGAGCGCAAGCTTTTTGTGGCAAGGAAAATTGCAGAACGAGCGTTTCTTGCAAATCAAATCGAGTGTTATATTGCATCGCTATCTTGCCGCACTATTGTATATAAAGGACTGTTAGTAGCGCCTCAGCTAGAAGAGTTTTACATCGACCTTGCTGACAAGAACTTTCGAACGGCAATTGCCTTGCTCCACCAGCGGTATAGCACGAATACATTTCCCAATTGGGAATTATCACAACCGTTCAGAATGCTAGCTCATAATGGTGAAATTAATACGCTTGACGGTAACCGTGGGTGGATGCGTGCGCGTGAATTTGAAGAGTCTATATGGGGTAACGAAGCTACGGAAATTTTCCCGGTTATTCAAGAAGCTTTCAGTGATTCAGCAAGCTTAGATAATGCATTAGAACTCTTAGCGCTTTCAGGTAGAGGACTCTTGCATTCGATGGCGGTTTTAATCCCTGAAGCATGGGAAAATATGCCTAATATGGATCCCGCTCTCCGTGCTTTCTATGAGTATGGTGCATGTCTTACAGAGCCTTGGGATGGTCCTGCAGCCGTTTCATTTACGGATGGGATTACTGCTGCAGCCGTATTAGACCGGAATGGGTTAAGGCCTGCACGGTACAAGATTGATGAAGATAACAATTTTGTGATGTCTTCCGAAGTAGGGGCAACGGCTATAGATGATGCCAAAGTCGTTGAAAAAGGACGGTTGGGCCCAGGCCAAATGATTGCAGTTGATACGGTTAATAGGAAGCTTCTTAAGAATGACGAAATAAAGGCTTCGCTTGCTGCTGCACAGCCGTTCGGTAATTGGATTCAGAATAAAATGATTTCAATAGATGGCTTAAAAACTAAAAAACAGGAAAAAACCTTTACGGGAGCAGACCTACAGGCTATTCAAAAGAGCTTTGCTTATACGACAGAAGAGGCACATTTAATACTGCGGCCTCTATACCTTGAGGGAGTTGAGCCGGTGGGTTCCCTCGGCGATGATACGCCCTTGTCCGTTTTGGCAACCAAGCCAAGGTTAATATACAGCTATTTCCGCCAGCGGTTTGCTCAAGTTACGAATCCTCCTATTGATTCGTACCGAGAACATTTAGTTATGTCTCTATTTACATATTTAGGAGCTCGCAAATCCTTATTATCGGATACGGAAGATCATGCAGCACTTATACGATTGAGCTCGCCAATTCTCACGAACGAGGAATTGAGTGCAATCAAGACAGATAGGAACTCACTGAGCACAGCCACAATACCTACCCTATTCTCCGTAGGTAAAGGTTCGGATGGTTTTAAGAATGCGATTGAACAAATATGCCAAGGCGCTGAAACTGCGATAGATCAAGGTAAAGAGCTAATAATTTTAAGTGACAGAGGGGTCAATAAGGATTTCGCTGCTATTCCTATGCTTGTTGCTGCTGGTGCAGTACATCATCACCTCATCAAAGTTAGAAAACGATTGCAGGCATCTTTGATTGCTGAAGTTGCAGATGCAAGAGAAATGCATCAGTTTGCACTGCTGATAGGTTATGGAGTCAGTGCAATCAACCCCTATATGGCATTTGACACTATTAAAGAGTTAATAGAACAAGGGCATGATCAAGAATTGGGAGAAGATAGAGCTCTTGCGACATACATAAAAACAATCAATAAGCAGCTTCTAAAAATAATGTCGAAAATGGGAATTTCTACTGTTACGGGATACCACGGGGCTCAGATTTTTGAAGCAATTGGATTAGATCAAGAGGTAGTGGATTACTGTTTCTCTGGTACCACTTCCCCAGTTGCAGGGATCGGGTTTGATGAAATTGCTCGGGAGACTATAGCGCTTCATCAGTCAGGATTTGCGGCTGAGGATCAATTAAAACTTGATGACTTTGGGTTTTACCGATACCGAAGAAATGGCGAGCCTCATGCTTTTTCCCCAATAAGTGTCAGAACTTTGCACAAGTCGCTCGAAGAAAATGGGACCGGCCGTGATGGCTACAATAACTACCTTGAACAAATCGGCAATACCGATCCCATTGCGTTACGGGACTTACTAGAAATTAAACCTCAAGGAACACCTGTCCCTCTGGAGGAAGTTGAACCGGCGAAAGAAATCGTCAAAAGATTTAACGGGGGCTCAATGTCCTTCGGGGCGCTTAGCATAGAGGCGCACGAAGCCATTGCGGTTGCATTTAATCGCATTGGTAGTAAAAGTGGGAGTGGAGAAGGGGGAGAAGATCCCAGAAGATTTAGAGAGCTTCGGAACGGAGAACAAACCGGCAGCAAAATGAAACAAATAGCCTCAGGTCGTTTTGGTGTCACTCCTGAATATTTGGCAATGGCTGAGGTTTTAGAAATTAAAATGGCTCAAGGATCTAAACCAGGTGAAGGTGGGCAGCTCCCTGGACATAAGGTTACAGAAATTATTGCACGTGCACGGCAGACGCAGCCGGGTGTTCCTCTTATATCACCCCCACCCCATCACGATATCTATTCGATAGAAGACCTTAAACAGCTAATTTACGATCTTAAGATAGTTAATCCAAGAGCCACTGTAGCTGTAAAACTTGTTGCTGAAGCCGGCGTTGGTACAGTTGCTGCAGGAGTGGCAAAAGGGTACGCAGATTACGTATTGATCTCAGGCGCCGATGGCGGAACAGGTGCGTCACCTTGGATTTCAATAAAATATACAGGCTCTCCATGGGAATTAGGTTTGGCAGAAGCTAACCAAGTTTTGGTTATGAACGATCTCCGTGGTCGCGTTACATTAAGAACAGATGGCGGGTTCAGGCGTGGTAGAGATGTTGCGGTCGCTGCGCTTCTTGGTGCCGAAGAATTTGGATTTGGCACTCAGGCTATGGTTGCTGTTGGTTGTCAAGTTGCACGTCAGTGCCATTTGAATACTTGCCCTGTTGGGGTCGCGACCCAAGATGAGGACTTGCGTAAAAAATTCTGGGGTAGTTCAGAGATGCTTATTCGCTATCTCTTTTACGTAGCTGAAGAGTTGCGAGAATTGATGGCTCAGCTTGGGTTTCGTACGGTAGAAGAGATGATAGGGCGCTCTGACTTGCTTTCCCAAAAGCATATTCCGGGTAATGAAAAAGCAAATTTGGTTGATTTGTCTAAATTACTCGCGGTTCCTGACCCTTCCGGAAGCAAGCCAAGGACTAAAATAATTGAGCGCAATGATGACGAGAGTGATGAAATTCTTGATGACAAATTAATGCCGCTTGTAAAGTCTGCAATTACATTGCAAGAACCCGTGAAAATCGAGCATGAAATACGCAACGTACATCGAACTGTGGGAGCTAGAATCTCAGGCGAGATAGCAAGAATACATGGCGATGAAGGATTGCCTGAAAATAGTATAGAAATGAGGCTCACAGGTTCTGCTGGCCAAAGTTTTGGTGCCTTTTTGATCAACGGCATGCATCTGCTTTTAGAAGGAGAGGCAAATGACTACGTTGGTAAAGGTATGCATGGGGGTGAATTGGTTATAAGGCCTTCTTCAAAAGCAAAATTCCACGCTCATGACAATGTGATCCTAGGGAATACGGTTTTATATGGAGCTACAGGCGGGAGAATGTTTGCAGCAGGTATTGCGGGAGAACGCTTTGCAGTACGGAACTCGGGTGCTTGGAGTGTAGTCGAGGGCGCAGGGGATCACGCTTGTGAATATATGACGGGCGGAGTGGTAGTGATTCTAGGCTCTACTGGTAGGAACCTTGGTGCAGGGATGTCTGGCGGCATCGTGTATGTTTTGGATTTGGATGAAGAGTTACAGCACAACATAAATCCTGAAATGGTTGGTGCCACAACCATTTCTGACGCCGATGATGAAGACTTGTTGTATGCCCTTGTTTCGCGACATGCTGAACTCACACATAGCCAAAGAGCAGATGAAATTCTAGCTAACTGGTCAATCTACTTACCAAAATTCCGTAAAATTTCGCCACTTCCGCATGTTGCTCCTCCTCTTCCTAGGGAGCAGCAACGAGCAAAGAGAGACGCTCTTTTAAAAGCGAGTACTCCTCGCGCAATAGGTTAGAATTAGACTTGCTAGTAGTATCCCTGGACTAAGTATGACGCAATATTCTATTTCAATTGACGAATTTTTAGAGCTAGGCTTAGAAGGTTATACCCTTATACCGGTATACAAAGAAGTCTTAGCTGATCTTGAAACGCCTGTTTCCGCATATTTAAAAATAACGCAGGGTTCCAACCGCCAAAATTCCTTCCTTTTAGAAAGTGCGGAAGGAGGTGAACGGCTTGCGCGCTATAGCTTCATGGGGACAAACCCTTACAAGATTCTCAAGACGGATATGGATTCTCAAAACGTTGATCCTCTTTGCGAAATAGAAACAGAATTAAGCCGCCATAAAATTGCAGAGATAGAGGGTTTACCTCCATTTGTAGGCGGAGCAGTGGGATTTTTATCGTATGAGACAATTCGTCATTTTGAGCCCACAGTAGATACATTTAGCTCCGGAGCATATTCTATCCCTGAATCAGTATTCTTTTTTACGGATTCTTTGCTAATTTTTGATCATGTCACGCATAAAATAAAAGTTATTGCCATCGCAAGAATTCAAGATAATCCTAGTAAAGCCTATGAATCCGCAATAGATCGAATCGACGAACTAATTGAGAGATTGAATAGTCCTTTGCCTTCGGATGAGAATCATATTTTCCCAGGCCAAATGTCTAATCCGGATGCAATGGATTTTCATCTTCAGTCCAATAAGACAAAAGCCGAGTACCATGAGATGGTTGATCGCGCGAAAGAATACATAGTTGCGGGCGATATAATACAAGTAGTGCCTTCCCAAAGGCTTGCAATAAAAGTTAAGTCAGCCCCTTTTAATTTCTATCGTTCCTTGCGAGCAATAAATCCTTCCCCCTATATGTATTTTTTACAAATAGAGGATTATTCAATAGTAGGAGCCTCTCCTGAAATGCTTGTACGCTCCGAGAATGGGATGGTAGAGACGCATCCAATTGCGGGGACCAGGCGTCGCGGGAAGGATAATGAAGAGGATAATGCGTTAGAGCAAGAGCTTCTTCAGGACGAAAAAGAAATAGCTGAACATGTAATGCTTTTAGATCTGGGCCGAAATGATATCGGTCGCGTCAGTAAGCCAGGTACCGTTCAGGTAACGCAGATGTTAGAGGTTGAAAAATACTCACATGTCATGCATTTAGTATCGCATGTGACGGGACAGCTTAAGGAAGAGATGTCCTGTTTTGACGCTCTTCGCGCATGCTTTCCTGCAGGAACAGTTTCTGGAGCGCCTAAAATTAGAGCGATGCAAATAATTTCAGAACTTGAAGGTGAGAACCGGGGTCTTTACGCCGGAGCTGTTGGGTATTTTAGTTATTCGGGCAATATGGATACGGCAATAGCTATTAGAACAATGGTAATAAATAATGGTATTGCGTATGTTCAAGCTGGTGGCGGAGTAGTCTTTGATTCGGACCCAGAATTTGAAAGGCAAGAGTCATTTCATAAAATGAATGCACTTCTTCGAGTAATTGCATTAGCAGAGCAAGAGTCTTTGTGAAGGGTTATTAAATCGTGCTACTGATAATCGATAATTATGATAGCTTCACCTATAATTTATACCAATTTTTTGGCGAACTTGGTTCAGATATTCGGGTGATTCGGAATGACGATTTAATGGTAAAAGACATTAAGTCCCTTTCGCCTGAAAAAATAGTAATATCACCTGGCCCCTGTACTCCGAGTGAAGCGGGGATCTCAACAGAATTAATTACTCAAATTGGTCAATATGTACCAATTTTGGGTGTTTGTTTGGGCCACCAGTGCATCGCAAGTGCATATGGCGCCAAAATTAGTAATGCAGGTGAAATAATCCACGGAAAAACCAGTAAAATATCCCATGATGGGAAAGGGGTTTTTGCAGGGATACCGAATGAATTTAAAGCGATACGCTATCATTCGCTTGCTGTTCAAAAAGACACGCTTCCTTCTGTTTTGTCTGTCACTGCGACCTCTGAATCAGGCGTGATAATGGGGATCCGCCATAATCAATTAAAGGTTGAAGGTATTCAATTTCATCCGGAATCAATCATTACCGAGTACGGGAAGAAATTATTGCAGAACTTTCTTGAAATTAACGTTGATGGCTAATCAATTTCCAAAGGAATACCCTTGGGTTGAATCAAAGGTGCTTAAAGCTCCTGCGGTTAAAGTTTTCAATCATTTGGTCGAACGCCTAAATGATAAAAAATATGAATTAATCGACTCATTGCCTGCTGATTTGGAAGCATCGGATTTTGAAAGCCGTTTTATTGCAACCCGTGAAATAGATATAACATCAATCAAAAGAAGAAATGGCAAAATCATGCTTTTTGCCGCTATCGTTTCTACGTTCGGTTTGTTTGTGATGCTAGCCGAGGATATATGGGCAGAAAGGGGCATCATTTCCACTCCGCTTTTAGCGGTAGTAGTTTTGGGAGGATTGGGGTTAAATCGATTAAATATTCCGGTTCGTAAAAAACGAGAAATCATGGAATTTTTGGTCCAAGGGAAAAGCGGCAGCAGTACTACTATTACTGTTAAGGGTGCATCTGGAATATCTGTATCTAGCCAAGACCCTGATGTTTGGACTAACGAAATAGGTAACTTGCCTATTTTGGAATATCTTGAGGTGGCTAGCCTAGATGATTAAGGATGCAATTAATTTACTAATTCAAGGAAAGGCGCTTACTGAAAAAGAGGCTTCAGATGCCGCTGAAGCCATTATGTCTGGAGAAGCTACGCCAACTCAAATTGCAGGATTTTTGGTCGCGCTGCGGCTTAAAGGCGAATCTGTTCAAGAAATTTTGGGCATGACTAAAGTAATGCGTGAAAAATCTTTAAAAGTGAATATTGTCGGCGAAGTAATAGATATTGTAGGCACCGGTGGTGATGGATTAAACACTTTTAACATTTCGACTGCTTCTGCTTTTGTTACCGCTGCGGCAGGTATCAAAGTAGCTAAGCATGGAAATAGGGCTGCCTCGGGAAGAATGGGGGCAGCAGACATTTTAGAAAGCAAAGGAACAAAACTGGAATTATCGCCTGGTGCAGTTGCTAGATGTATTGACGAGATTGGCATCGGGTTCATGTTTGCTCCAACCTTTCATCCAGCTATGCGTTTCGCTGGGCCGCCTCGTCGTGAACTTGGCATTAGGACTATTTTTAATTTTCTTGGCCCATTAACTAACCCCGCAGGGGCACAATATCAAGTATTGGGCGTTGCCCAGCCTAAGGATGCTAGCTATGACGTTGCCGAAGCTCTTGCCAACGTTTTAGCGGACCTAGGTACCAAGTCTACTTGGGTAGTAAGAGGAGATGATGGTTTGGATGAGCTCACTACTACCGGTTTTTCTCAGGTATGGGAGGTAAAGCAAGGAAACGTGAGGCATTTTAGGATTGATCCCACAGAATTAGGTCTTCAATTGGCTGATCTTGCACAATTACAAATTGAGACTACTGAGGATGGGGTTGAAAAATTTGACGTGGCACTCTCATCTAGTGACTCTCCGGAGCGAGACATAGTTCTCCTAAACTCGGCCGCTGCCTTGTTTACTTCTGGGAAAGTTGAAAGCCTAAAATCAGGGGTAGAGCTTTCACGAGATGTTGTCAACTCTGGAGAAGCTATGAATAAAGTTGCTGAACTTGCAGAGTTCACTCAGAGGCTTGATAAGGATGGCTGAAGATACTTTCCTGCAAAAAATTCTTTCTTCTAAGCGGAAAGAAATTGTAAGTCATCAAGATACAATTCCATTGACGGAACTTGAGGCACAAGTTAAGACAACGCCTTTTCCTTTTAATTTAAGTGGAGCGTTAATGGGTGAAAAAGTGAGGCTTATTGCGGAAGTTAAAAAGGCTTCACCGTCTAAAGGTTTGCTTGCAACAAAATATGATCCTGCGTTGTTAGCCTCAACGTATTGCGAAAATGGAGCAGCTGCAGTTTCAGTTCTGACTGAAACTGACTTTTTCCAAGGGAGTCTCGCCCACTTGAGGCAGGTAAAGGCAAGTACAGAGAAGCATAGAACTCCGATACTAAGGAAAGATTTTTTACTGGACCCATATCAGCTGTTTGAAGCACGAGCAAATGGAGCTGACGCTGCATTATTGATCGTTGCCGCACTTGATGAAACTTTATTGGGCGAAATGCTTTCGGTTGCAAAAAGTATTTGGTTACAGTGCGTGGTAGAAGTACATAATTATGCGGAATTAGAGATTGCATTAAAATATGGGGCAGAAATAATTGGAATTAACAATAGGGATCTCAAAACATTTGAGGTTAATACTAACCTCGCAATAGAATTACGACCTTATATTCCCGCAGGGAAAATAATTATTGCTGAAAGTGGAATTAATTCCTCTGCTGACGTAAGCCCCTTAAAGAAACAAGGGATTAATGCAATTCTTGTTGGCGAGGCATTAATGAAGGCGGATAATATAGCTTTGAAGGTTCAAGAATTGTCAGGAGTGTAAAGTGACACACTTGAAGATCTGCGGGTTTCGAACGAGTGAGCATATCCTAACTGCTATAGAGGCAGGCGCTGACTCAATAGGCCTTGTATTTGTTGAAGGCGTGGCTCGTAGCTTAAATGTTGTGGAGGCTGGGGCAGTATTGAAAGAAGTCAGAAGCAAGTCCAAGGACTTACCGGAGTTTGTTGGATTATTTGCAGACCAGCCCTTTGAACAAGTTAATGAATATATAGAGATGCTTAAGCTTGACGCTGTTCAACTCTGCGGGAATGAAAGTATGGACTACTGCTCTCATATAAGCATTCCTATATATAAAGTAATCACTGTAGATCCCTTGGTTCCTATAGCTGCTCAAATGCCGAGAATTATGCTTATGCAGCAAAGGCATGCGCTTGCTGGACATAAAATCATAATTGATACGAAAGTTTCAGGTGAATTTGGCGGTACTGGCCAAAGCTTTGATTGGGATCTAGCTGCAGATTTAGCCAACTCTTTTGAAATGACTCTTGCAGGGGGGTTGTCGATAGACAATATCGGGCAGGCTTTGGATCAAGTGCGCCCGTGGGGAGTCGATACTTCCAGCGGAGTTGAAACTGATGGCCAGAAAGATCATGCCAAAATCATAGATTTTGCTGCAGTAGTAAGAGGCAGGGACCTTGCGAAGAAGGGTAATAGCCTATTTAGGTTTTTTAGGAGAACGTAATGACCGTTTTGCCGGATAGCAATGGACGATTCGGTATATTTGGAGGGCAGTATGTTCCCGAAACTTTGATGTCTGCGCTTCATGAATTGACGGAAGCATGGCTTGCAGCCAAAGTCGATGAAGATTTTCAAGCTGAACTGACCAATCTTCTTTGTAATTACGTAGGACGTCCAACTCCTCTGCACTATGCCGTTCGACTAACTTCATTGGGAGGGGGCCCGGGTATTTATTTAAAGCGAGAGGATCTTGCGCATACCGGAGCTCATAAAATCAATAATGCGTTAGGGCAAGGTCTACTTGCAAAGCGCATGGGCAAGAGTCGTATAGTTGCTGAAACTGGTGCCGGACAGCATGGGGTTGCAACGGCAACCGTATGTGCGCTTCTAGATCTGCAATGCGTTGTTTACATGGGAGAAGAGGATATTCGCAGACAAGCTCCTAACGTATACAGGATGAAAATGCTAGGTGCAGAAGTTCGTCCCGTAACCTCAGGAACACGTACATTAAAAGAAGCGGTAAGTGAAACCATTAGAGACTGGGTAACTAACGTAGAAGATACTCATTACATTATTGGGAGCGCTGTAGGACCGCATCCGTATCCTATGATGGTAAGAGACTTACAGCGCGTGATTGGTAAGGAATCGAGGACGCAGGTTTTGACGACATTAGGCAAGCTTCCAGATGCGGTTGTTGCGTGCGTTGGTGGAGGTTCTAACTCAATTGGGCAATTTTACGAATTTATACCCGATGACTCTGTAAGATTAATAGGCGTTGAAGCTGCAGGACATGGAGTCGATACCAATATGCATGCCGCTTCAATTGGAGGGGGCAGGTTAGGTGTATTACATGGCTCAATGTCATACGTTGTTCAGAATGACGATGGGCAAATAGAGGATACGCACAGTATTTCTGCAGGCCTTGATTACCCTGGGGTTGGACCTGAGCATGCGTGGCTTCGAGATTCGGGTCGTGCTGAATACGTAAACGTTACGGATACCGATGCCATAGAGGCGTTTAAATTGATTTGTAAATACGAAGGCATAATCCCTGCCTTAGAATCTTCCCATGCTGTTGCGTATGTAATTAATACCCTCGCTCCTAGTCTTCGATCAGATCAAAACGTGCTGATTTGCTTGAGTGGACGAGGAGATAAAGATCTCGATACGATCATGAACGTTAAATCATAAGCTAAACCTTATTGAAATGATAACTAATAGCTATAAATATTAGTTATCATTCGGATATAGTTGAGGAAGCAAAATAGCTTTGGTGCAATACAGAAATCATGTCTGATGGTTATGTAATTAACTGGACAGTAGTTGTGTTAGCTTTTCTTGTCGGGCTAGGCGCAATGGGACTTATGTTGCTTGCGTCTGTGTTAATTTCGCCCCGCCGCCCTTCGGAAAAGAAAGGTATAGCATACGAGTCAGGGATTCTTCCCACAAAATTGAATTGGACGCAATTCAATGTTCGCTACTATATTTTTGGAATCCTTTTTCTGATCTTCGATGTAGAGGCCGTGTTTCTATTCCCTTGGGCTATAGTTTTTGCTGACAAAGGGATTCCTTCGTACGTGTTTTATGAAATGATCCTTTTCATATTGATCTTACTTTTAGGAGTTGTTTATGCATGGCGGAAGGGAGTTTTACGTTGGCGATAGAAAGTAACAACAAAGACGAGCTTCATATTTTCCGCCCTTCTGCGTGGCATCGTGACAGTGAAGGCCGGTTTTTTGATAGCCCTGAGAACGCATCTAATCCAGAAGGACGAGGGAATACGCCGGCTCCTAATTTATTGAAAAGTGCTGCACCTGGGGTGGTTACCTCGACGGTTGATCAATTAGCCGCGCTCGGCAGAAGCAATTCACTTTGGACATTGACCTTTGGGTTAGCTTGCTGTGCAATTGAAATGATTTCTACTCATATGGCTCATCATGATTTGGATAGGTTTGGCGTTGTCACATGGCCATCGCCTCGGCAATCCGACGTGATGATTGTTGCTGGGACGGTAGTTAAGAAAATGGCAGAGCCTATAAAGCTTCTTTATGAGCAAATGCCTGACCCCAAGTGGGTTATTGCAATGGGTACTTGCGCTACTAGCGGGGGACCATATTACCGCTCATATAGCGTAGTTATGGGTGTAGATCATTTGGTACCGGTTGACGTGTTTATACCGGGCTGCCCCCCAAGGCCAGAAGCTTTGATGGATGGGATTATGAAATTGCAAGAGAAAATTAAATTTGATGCTAAAAATGGGTATAGAAGCGCACCCATT
>Ga0114933_10001642_pt1 | contig 24523 bp, 9 predicted proteins | sample 4SBtaG_FD_89691 | JGI IMG/M metagenome (GOLD analysis project Ga0114933, IMG submission 89691) | Deep subsurface microbial communities from Kolumbo volcano to uncover new lineages of life (NeLLi) - 4SBTROV12_W25 metaG | ecosystem: Environmental > Aquatic > Marine > Volcanic | place: Kolumbo... | reverse complement strand
GAAAATAATGTCAAACTTGACTCAAGATGAACACTTAGGGTAAAAAGGAAACTACAGGATGCGTTGAGAAATCAGTGTTCATCTTGAACCGGAATAGGTGTTCAACTTCACCGGAATATGCACCTAAAGGGACTGTTTCTGTAAGCCAAAATAGACAAGTTAGGTGATACCTAAAATTTAGGTACAAACAGTACTGGGTTTAATATTGACACATTCATTCTTTGGGATGTATTTTGAAGTTTAAGTGTATTAGTATTTTTTCTCCTTCCAAAAAAATGCCCGCGGGAGGCGGGCTAAGAGGTGGTGGTTAATCTTCGGGGGTGAATGGTTCACGCATGACCCATTCTTTGACTCTCTCACGAGCGGGTAGGATATCCTTCATACGAGCATGCTTAGAACCTAGCGTACAGATCGGCTTAAATTTTAAATTATATTTCAGTGTGATTATTTAGATTTCTCTAAATAAAGTGCGTCAAGTCTAATTGATTTTCATGATCGTTAAAAATGAGATCATAAATGAATTAATTAACTTTTTAAGTTATAACTTGTAAAAGCTACTAACTATTTTTAGATTAAGGGTTAAGGAAAACAGAATGAGCAGAGAGAGAGAGAGTATTGTCAAATATCTTAATACAGAATTGTGTGGGCCGGTCACTGGTGCAAGGGAACTCTTAAATGAGAAACCACATAAGCGCTATTTGATGGGTATTCTTTTCCCGTTAGAAGCTATTGAAGATCAAGTTGATGAGGAGACTCCTGATGAGGTCGATAATTCTGTTTCACTGTCATCTGAATTTAAGCCATCCTCAATGGCACTTTCTTTTGCGGTTTCAAGGAATGCAGAAATCAGGATTGTCATTAATGCTGGTATCTATGAAGAAGACCAAAAGAATTGGCAACGAACGGGCCTAGAGCAAGTTGTTTTTTTTTCTTGTCTTGATGGGGAGACGACAAAAACCCCTGTCTTTGAAGGCAAGAGCTCGTTGACGATTAAAAAACGCACATGGAAATCGGGTTATATTCTTACAGTTGCACTGAGTAATGGGATAGCAGGCAGTAAAATTCTTGACCCTGCAGATTGTTTGTATCAGTGTTCACTTGAGTGTCATGTAGATAAGGGGGGATTTGTAGAATACCCGAATTCTGGACGGTTTAGGTTTGATAAAGAACAGGAAGAGCTTGAGCTGCTTTATCGTAAAAGAGTTAACTGGGCTGTGGGGCATGGTTGCTCCTGTGTTTGGGATAAGAGGAATAGTGTTCCTTTATGGGTTAAAAGTGCTGCAATACCAACCACCGAGGTGTTTGGTTTTAGTACCAGCCTGGATTTCAATCGTTATCCCGATGTGCCAAAACATGTGCTGAACATCCAGTTTCTTGCAGATCAAACTATTGATGAAAAGGTTCTAGTCAATGACCTTAACAAGTTTGTAGATGCTTATGCAGACTGGATATTGATCCAGAAAAAAGAAGAACTTCCTGAAAAATTTGAGAAGGTCCGTCGACGTATTGTAGAAAGACTAGAGCATTCTGAAGCAAGAATGAGACAGGGTATAAAAGCTTTGTCATCTTCGCCGAATGCGTTGAAATCATTTCGGATGGCTAATAAAGTCATGCTGATGCAAATGATTCACAGTGGTGAAAAATATAGTGGTAGAGTCAGTGTGCGTAATGAGAATGATTTTCAGCGACCAAATTATATTGCTTCTGAATTTAATGATAAAACATGGAGACCTTTTCAGTTGGCGTTTCAATTACTAGTGATTGAATCATTGGTTTATACGGAAACGGATGACTACTCAGAAAGCCGGGATATGGTTGACCTTTTATGGTTTCCAACGGGAGGTGGTAAAACTGAAGCTTACTTAGCAGTAGCGGCATGGGAAATGATTTTTAGAAGGCTTGAAGATGGCCCCAAAGGTGCTGGAACAGTTGTAATAAAGCGTTATACTTTTAGATTGTTGACTACACAGCAATTTCAACGTGCAGGTACGATGATATGTGCTCTTGAAGTGGTGAGGCGAGGTAATGAACAACAGCTTGGAACTGCGCCATTTACTTTAGGCTTATGGGTAGGCCAAGATAGTTCGCCAAATAATTTTACTTCAGGGAATGTTGACAACCCTGCTGCACTTGAAAAAGCTAAGGCTATGTATGATGAGGAAAAGCCTGATAATCCTTTTCAATTACAACATTGCCCATGGTGTGGTACCGGTATAGTGCCCAACAAAAAATCTACTGACAAGCAAGATTATGGTGTGATTGCGACTGAAAGTTCCTTTGATTTCTTTTGTCCTTCTGATGATTGTGATTTTCATGAGCATCTTCCCGTTCAGGTTGTTGATCAGGCGCTTTACAAAAAACCACCAAGCATGTTGATAGGTACTATTGATAAATTTGCACGCCTGACTTGGTTGTCAAGTTGCAGTGCTTTTTTTGGCGATAATGGTAAATACAACCCTCCAAGCCTGATTATTCAGGATGAATTACATTTGATTTCGGGCCCATTAGGAACTATTGCTGGGATTTATGAAGCAGGACTTGATGCCCTCATAAAACATTTAGGCGGGCGTGTTAAGATTATTGCAGCAACTGCAACAATACGTGCAGCGACTCAACAATCACGACGTTTATTCGGTCGAGATGTTCAAGTTTTTCCACCAACTGGCATAGACGAGGCAGATTCATTTTATTCTCGTGAGGACAGATCCGTTCCTGGGCGACTTTATCTTGGTGCAATGCCTTCCGGGCAGACAGGACAAACAGCTCTTGTTCAGACTGTAGCAGCCTTACTTCAAGCACCAATAGAAACGAGGGTAAAAGGGAAGGAGCTGGATACATGGTGGACCCTACCCATATACCACAATAGTCGTCGTGAACTAGGTAAAACGATGACTCTGTCAAGGGATGATATTCCTGCTCGTATTGGTGTCATTGCTAGTGATAAAAATATATTTAGAAAATGCGAGGTGATTGAAGAATTATCTTCGAACGTTAAGGGTTATCAGATTCCTGAAGTGTTGGAAAAGTTGAAGCAGACTGTTCACGATAAAGGAGCTGTCGATATTCTACCTTGTACTAATATGATTTCGGTTGGAGTTGATATTAGCCGATTAGGTATTATGTTGATTAATGGCCAGCCTAAAACAACGTCTGAGTATATTCAAGCTTCAAGCAGGGTGGGGCGAAATAAAGATTATCCGCCAGCGATCATTCTGACTTTATTTTCTCCATCAAAACCAAGAGACCGTTCTCACTATGAAACGTTCAATACTTACCATCAAGCGTTGTATCGACATGTAGAACCAACAAGTATAACGCCATGGGCGTTACCTGCACGTGATAGAGCTTTCCATGCTTCATTGGTGGCATTGGTTCGACTAAGTGGACACCTTTTGGGCAATGAAGATGTAGGAAAATTTAACAAAAATGATGATGAGTTTAAATCTCTTAATATTAATTTTAGAGAGAGAGTTATTGCTGCAGCATTAGATATGGAGCAGTCAGAAATTGACAAGATTATTGATCATCTGGAGGCAATAATTGATGAATGGCATTCAGCAGCAAGAGATGGGGAAATCAATAGATATGACGCTGGAAAGGTAGGTCAACAATTTAATCCATTATTAAAAGTGTTTGGAAAGACAAAGAGAAAGGGTCTCTGGGATACATTGAATTCAATGCGTAATGTTGATACTGAAACGTCAATTAAAGTATGGGGAGAAAACTGATGGCAGACAACAGAAGTATCAGAAGTTCACAGTTACTCTCACCTTATGGAACCGGATCAATTGTTGATATTGGTGATGAATCCTTGTTATTAACAGATTTGTCTGGTTGGCCTAAATACCTTGAGGAGATTCATCTTGATCGACTGGCGAATGAGTTAGGTGTAAATACATTAAGAGCCCCCCCTAAACAACCAGAGTTTGGACAAAAGGAAAATCGGTCTGTAACAGCAATTCGATTTCCTCATTGGATGTTTTGTCCTAGCTGTAGAAAGATGGAGCACTGGATAAATAAAACCGGACAATCAGAAGATAATAAACCGGTCTGTAAATCAGTAAAATGTAAAAAAAGAAAACTGGTGCCAATGAGATTTGTTATGGCGTGTGAACACGGTCATTTGGAGGATATTCCTTGGGACTATTGGGCTCATTCTCATGGTAATGACGGGGCTTGTGGAGATAGAAACAGTCTATTCTTTGAATCAAGTCCCAGTAAAGGGAGTGGTCTTGATGCGCTTTCAGTTCAATGCAAGGCTTGTGGAAGCGAGCGACATCTTGGGCGTTTACCTGGTCCAAATTCTATGCCCTCACTCGGTGTGCAATGTAAAGGAAGGCAACCTTGGGAACCAAAAAATGTGAATGGATGTGAATCACCTTTAGTGGTTTTACAGCGTGGTGCGAGCAATCTTTATTATCCAGTTGTCCGCTCAGCTTTGGATATTCCGGTCGGTGCTGCGTTAGGGGGACAGTCTGATTTGTTATTGGCAGTCGAGTCACATTCTTCATATGAAACATGCAGAAGAATGCTTGTTGAGATTAATAATGAAGGCGCAGCAAGAGAAATAGCTAAACTAATTGCCAAGGATGTTGAATGTACTGTTGATGAGGTTATTGCATGCATATCTCCTAAAGATGATGCTTCTAAAAACAATTTCAAATTACCTACCGTCGAAGAGCTTCAATCAGCTGAGTGGGATGTTTTGGTTTCTTCTGACGTTGAAGACCATACGACTAGCAACTTTTCAGTTCGTGTTGTTCATGATTTATCTACAAATGATAAATGGGACTTTTCTTCAATTATTCAAAGAGTAGTGCTTTTAGATAAACTTCGCGAAGTACGTGCATTTTGTGGCTATCAACGCGTAAAACCAGGTGAAATATTAGTATCACCAGCAGGGCGACATGAAGATATTAAATGGTTACCGGCAATCCAAGTTTTTGGTGAAGGTGTATTTATTCAATTTTCTGAAGATACTCTTAGTGAGTGGGAAAATAGTTCGTCAGATTTTATAAATTCTAGATTGAATTCTATGATTAGGCGTTATAACGAGGGGAATGTTAGTTATCTGGCTGTTCCCACGGCAAGATTAGTGGCATTACACACATTAGTGCATTTGTTAATTCGTCAATTGAGTTTTGAATCCGGTTATGCCAGTGGTTCCATTCGTGAACGCATCTATGCAGAAGAGGGACAGGCTGGTATCTTGATCTATACGGCAGATTCTGATTCCGAAGGAAGTTTGGGTGGTATTGTTCAACAAGGAGAGTCACACAGGTTACTATCAACAATGGCTGCAGCACTGGATACAGCAAGTTGGTGCTCAAATGATCCTGTATGCAGTGAAATGGAAACTCAAGGTATTATGGGGTTGAATAAAGCAGCATGTCACTCTTGCACACTGATTTCTGAAACCAGCTGCACCATGAACAATCTTTTATTGGATAGAAAACTATTACTTGGTGAAAATTCCTGTCATGGCTTAATGTCAGCTCCCTTGGGAAAAATCAGATCAGGTATATAGATAACAGATAATGAAAATACCTAATTCACGTAGTATTTCTTCAGAATGGGAAGAGCTCTATTTAAATGCCCCCATAAGGGGAAGTGTGATGTTTACTGGGCCACCTGGTACAGGAAAAACATTAATCGCTTTTTTTCGAGCTAAGGAGTTGGCAGAACAAAAAATTGAACCGCATGTCCTGATGTTTGGGAATGTCTTGAAGCGTTACACCGATAATGCTACCGGTAAACATACTGCCAGAATTAAATCAGATACGTTATTAAGTTGGATAAAAAGATGGTGGTCTGACCATAGAATCAAAATAAACGGTAGTTATGACCCTCCTGAAATATCCAAATTCAATCCAGACTGGGGTTTGATGCTTTGTGAAATGGCTGTCAGAGTTTCTGATGAACAGCCCATCAGGGATTGGAAACACCTAATTATTGATGAGGCCCAAGACTTTCCTGAAAGTATGTTTTCTTTCCTCAGGTTTGTATCATCCCACATGAAAAATGGTGGAATAACAATTCTAGCTGATGAAAATCAACGCCTTTCTGAAAACAATTCATCTCTCAATGAAATAAAAAAGGCACTTGCGATACCTGAGTCTAATTGTTACCAATTAACTGAGAATTTCCGAAACACAAAAGAAATAGCATTGTTAGCAGCACATTTTTATGTAGGTTTGCCAACCGGAATCCCTGATATTCCATCAAGAAGGGGGGAGGTTCCCGAACTGTATAAGACTTCATCTCTGAATAACCAAATCACCTACATCATAAAGTCTCTCAAAATAAAGGGTTATGCTCATGTGGGTGTTTTTACACAATTTGATAAAATCAGGGAAAGAATACTGCAAGGATTACAATCAGCCCTAAAGGGACAATACCATGTTCAAAGCTATTCATCTGTCTTAGAAAACAAAGTTAAATATCCAGCTAGAAATCTCGTTTTTGATAAAGCCGGTACGGTGACGGTTATTAACCAGCAAAGTTGTAAGGGGCTTGAATTCGATGCGGTTTTCATTCCAGAAATACAGTCGGTTTCAATTGATGAAAGTGATCTTGATGTTTTTAAAATGAATATGTATGTCATGTGCTCGCGCGCAAGGGTATCACTATGTCTGCTTTATTCATCAACAGGTGAGGACTTACCGAGAATCATTAAATATTTACCTAATTTAGAAAGTGGAATTATTAATCAAGTTTGAAATAGAGAGTAAGTGAGTCAATAACTATGAAAATGCCAAATTCACGTCAGATTAGTGACCAGCAGGAAGAAATTTATACTGATGCTCCTATGACAGGAACCATTATGATTGCCGGCCCGCCAGGAACGGGTAAGACCGTCATAGCATTTCTTAGGGGCAGAGTTTTAAATAAAAGAAACAAATCAGCTAAAGTGCTCATGTATAGTCGAGTGTTGCAGCAATACACTTCAAATGTTGCTCAAAATAGTGATAGTGGGGTGAAATCCAGTACATTATTAAGTTGGATTCATAAATGGTGGAAAGATCATGAGATAAAGACAACTGTTTCCCTAGAGAATAAAACTGCTCGTTTATATCTTGAGTGTTCATTTGATCAGAAAGATGAAGTAAAAGCACTGGGTGCTCAATGGGATAAAGCTTCTAAAAAGTGGTATGTAACTGATGCTGTTTATAAAAGTAAAGAAAAAGCTATAACCCCTTGGTTAGCTGATCCTAACGCTGATTTTGAACAACCTTCTGGTAGAGTATATCTTGAGTGCTCATTTCATCAAAAAGATGAAGTAAAAGCACTGGGTGCTCAATGGGATAAAGCTTTTAAAAAGTGGTATGTGACTGATCAAGTTTATAATCTAGCCAAGGATAAATTTACTGATTGGCTTTGTAGTACTGAATTGACTGCGGAAGGGAATAAAGTAGATAAAGAGGATTTTAATCCACCAAAACTCTCTGATTATAATTATGATTGGGAACAAATGCTTGAAAAGATGGCAGTCCGTTTAGCTGACAATAAGGCTGTAAATGATTGGGGGCATCTTATCGTTGATGAAGCTCAGGATTTCTCCAATAATATGTTTTCTTTTTTTCGCTTTGTCTCTTTAGCTATGGATAATGGTGGAATGACGATTATGGCGGATGAAAATCAGCGCCTAAATGAAACCGATAATTCGTCGATTAAAGAAATTAAAGATGCCTTGGCTATTAAGGATAACCACTTTTATCTGTTAACCGAGAATTTTAGAAATACATTGGAAATTGCTATCTTGGCGGCACATTTTTATGTTGGTTTACCAACAGGTATACCCACAATGCCAAAAGTACGAGGGGACAGGCCTGAAATATACCAAGCGGCATCGCTTAGTCAACAAATAGACTATATTGTTAAATCGCTGAAAATAAGAGGTTATGGTGAAGTCGGTGTTTTTGCTCAAAATGATGGCATGCGTCAAAAGCTCTTTAATAAGCTGGAACATCGCTTGAAAGGAACTCAATATCGTATCCAAAGCTACTCTTCTAAAAAGGGTAAAGAATATCCAGCTGAAAAACTTGTCTTTGATAAAGCCGGTACAGTGACGGTTATTAATCGGCAAAGTTGTAAAGGCCTTGAGTTTGATGCGGTTTTCATACCTGAAATACAGGCAATGCCAATCGATGAAAGTAATCTTGATTCCTTCAAGATGAATATGTATGTTATGTGTTCGAGGGCAAGAAAAGCCCTTTGTATACTTTATTCTTCAACAGGTGCAGAAACGCCTGAAATAATCAATTATTTACCTGCTAAGAATAGTGGAATTATGGATTATACAAATGAATAGCACTGTTGGATTTATGGAGGAATCGGACCTTTTTTGCTTAACTGATGTTAGACAACTTACCCGCATTCTTGATTTTGGCCTTATTGTCCCCGAACTTGTTTCAGTTGATGAGCAATCGGAAATCAAAATATTAACTACTCGTGAATTGGACTCATTATTAAATATTGAGGGATATCCTACGAGGCCTGTACTACTAAAATTAGGTAATAACATTTCTGCAACAGATAAGGTGATTTCTGTTGTGAATATTAAATCAATATGTTTTCCACATAAAGATAACCTTGAGGATTATCTGTCTCGAGTCTTTGAAAATGTGCCGTATCAGTTATTTAGTTTTGAAGCGACACCCGAATTTTTCTCCGGTAGTGGAGAGGAATTAACAAATATATCTTTGAAGAAGCTGGATCGTAGCATTTTAAAATCAACCTATCGCCGCTTTGATCTTATGTCTGCGCTGCTATGGGAGTACATCAATCAATCTGTGTTAATAGAAGATGTAACAGGCTTGATTGTGGATACAAGTATGGAAGAATCGGATATACAAAGGAATTTAATTGTTCGTTTTTTTGATGAAAACACCGATACTGATGTATTAAATATCTTTCTCACTTATTTAGCTTTATTGGGAGATCAAGGTGTTGATGAGGGTTGGGTTGCTTCAGAAATACTTAATGAGCTTGGCAGTAGACTGGATCAGGGGATCAGTGATAATGAGCTGGTTGAGACTTGGTTGAGCTATTGTTCTGATGTTATTTCAAAAAAACGTGAAATGGGGTCGTTAAAGGATGAGGGCAACATTGCATTACGTGCCATTCTTTTACATTTGACCAATCCTGATTCTGATTCTATTAATAGAATGGCGTTGCGAGAAAATCCGCCAGGTGAAAAAGTCCTTAACGCGGCACGTTTGCTAGCAGCATCAATGACTGGTTTTTCTCCTCTTATGGGCAAAGATAAAGAAAATTTTCCAGGGAGATACTTTTTATTATCGGACTTCATAGCTTCGATAATGAATGCTAAATCATTTGACGGTAGTTGTATCAATGTAGATGAAAACACACTTGGAATAGTACACTTGAATTGGCGTGGAAATAAAATTAAGGCTTTTAAAAAAGCAATCCAAGAAACACCAGAAGTTAATGTGAGTGAACCTATTAAGATGAGTTTGACCTCTATAAAAGGGTTTCTGGATGAATTGCCCGAAGTTGAAAGCACACAAGTTGAAGACAATATACTGACTATTAATCTTGAGGTCAGTATAACTAAGTCATTACCTAAACAGGCTGTTTTTTTATTAATAAAGGAGCCTGAAGAGGTATTTAAAATAAAGACTTCGCTACTCAACCTTTCTGTTCCCGCTCAAGCTAAAAAACTTAACGCAAGAGGACGACTGCATGATGCCATCAGGTATCAATCTAATGCAAGTGCTGACTTTCGTTTTGAGACAAGTGAAAGTGAATCTTTTAATGCAGTGATTACTTTCCAAGCATCAGTGAGAGGAAGCGAAGAATTTTTTTCATCTTTGTTACGCAGGCTAATAGATTGTCATACTTGGATGAAAGAACCAATCGATTGAGTGAATTTTCAATCTTTATCTATATATAGGGTGCGTTATTTGAATTTTTAATGTAAGTCTTACACGGAGAGTAAATCCAAATGACTGGCTTTATACAAGATCCCCTGCAGTTCATTAACCTGATTAGAGACAATCTGAATGACCGTTATCAGAGTGGATTTCCTATTCTCAAGGAGCTGATTCAGAATACGGATGACGCAAAAGCTAGGCGCTTAGATTTTGGCCTTTCTCCAGGAATTGCTTCCGCAAATCATCTTCTTTTGAGAGGTCCTGCTCTGTTTTTAATTAATAATGGTGAGTTTAAAAAGTCTGATCGAGAGGGTATATGTTCCTTTGGTTTAAATAGTAAAGCCGGTGATGACTCCAGCATTGGTAAATTTGGCCTTGGAATGAAAAGTGTCTTTCATTTGTGTGAAGCATTTTTCTTTTTAGCTCGTGAAAAGGCGCAAGATGACTACAGTGAAATTTTAAACCCTTGGTGTGGACCTAGCCAAGGCAATTCGTCAGTGCATCGTAATTGGGATGACTTTAACGAAGACGATGTTATGCTGATTCATCAACAGTTGGCAACCGTCATTGATAAAAGTGAAGCTGAGTTTTCGAGAGTATTTATTCTCTGGTTACCATTACGATCAAAGGCTCACCTTGAGCTTGAAGATGGGACAACAGCGGGTGCTATAGTCCCTGAATTTTATGGAGATGATCCTAACCGATTAGCTTTTTTAGATGAGCCGAGTTTACCACATAAAATTGCATCTTTAATTCCTCTATTAAGTCACCTGAAAGAGGTTCACTATTGGAATTTTAATGATGAGCGTAGTTCTTCTATTTATAATGTGGTTTTGGCACAAGGCAACCACGGGCTTGGGTTGTTGTCCAAAACAAGGAATGCTTCCCAGCGTGAGGTTGAAGAAAAAGCGGAGTTAAGAGGAAAGATAAACTTTGGGAATAAAGACAGTAAGGATTTAACTTTATTCAGTGGCTATGAGAGTTATGGTTGGAATAAAAAGTTAATTGAGATGCATGATCATGAACTGTGGCCAAGTAGTAGTGTAAACGATGAACGAGGTAATCCTAAAGAAGCCAAAGATAAAGCGCGACCACATGGAGCTGTTATCTTCTCTAGAATTAAAGAGCGAGGTAGTTTTTCAACATGTTGGTCTGTTTTTCTTCCACTTGATGAGAGTACTAGCCAAAAAATATCTTGTGATGGTCAATATGCTTACACATTAACGTTGCATGGATACTTTTTTATTGATGCAGGCCGTCAACATATTGATGGTTGGAGGCAGTGGGGTCGTAATGCAGATGATAATACTTGGACTGATGTAAAGAAATTAAAATGCTCATGGAATAAAGAGCTTGCCCATACTAAAGTTTTTCCCCTAATCCTTCCTGCTATAAATGAGTTTTCTGCACTACATAAATTAAAACAGAGTGATCAGACTATACTCTCGAAAGCCTTGTCGGAAACTAGTTTGTGGATCGAGCATCAAGATATTATTACAACGTCACAATGCTGGGTTAAATCCTTGTCAAAAGAGGGTGTTGAATGGTGTTTAAAAGAAAATAATGTAAATTTGCTTGAAATGCCAGAGCCACGTGCTAATGATTTTCGTCGCCCTTGGTTGGTTTTTCCTAGTCTAAATGATTTATTCAAAGATGCTGTTTTTGTTATTAACGATGCCCCTCATCTTGTTAATACACATGTTGAAAAGCAGTGGTCCAAAGAGCAGTTGCTTGAATTGTTATCTTCAGTTGATATTGAAAAGGTATTTATAGATCAGAAACTTCTTTCATACTTTAAAAGATTTATTTCACAGCCTTTGCTCCACGAATTAAAAACACTGGATGTACAGTCGCGCCTAATTTCTATACTACGAAAAGCTCTTATTTTTCATGGTGAAAAAGTATTGCAGCAAAACAGAACAGAGATTCAGGATATCCTCAGTTGTATTAAACCGGAAAATCTTTTTGAAATAGATAAAAATCCCCCAGAAGAATTGTTAACAACTTTACTCGCCGTAGGGACAAAGGTCTTATTGATTCCAAGATCATTTAAGCCTAAAAATTATTTATGTCTGAGTTTAGGAGAAGAAGATGCGGTACTGTTACTAAAGAGCTTAAATCAAAAACTCAGTGATACCACAAATACTGATGACTTAACAAAAGCAGTATTGAGAATATCATTGGGATGTATATCTGCTGTACATGTTGACCGTAGAAAATCATTAATGGAACGTTGTTCTGACTTGTCTGTTCTTTCAGTGTTTGATTGCAAGCAAGGTGGTGAGCGAGCGGTATCTGCCAATCAAATTAAGTATGCATTACAGAATGGGCTGCTATTTGGTTATTCTCAAGGTATTGATGATAGTAAATTTGGGCTGGGGAATGTTTTTCAACAAGTATTGGTTAAGTGTACGGTGATGATCTTGAAGAAAGAGATTCTAAGGCTCATTTTGGATCATGATATTGCCCAATGTAATGCAAGCAGTGTTCTCAATTCGCTTGTCCGTCATCATCATCCATTGGGTGGTATTGAAGCACGCTGTGAGCTTCTTAAACACATCACGGCTCCTGAAAATGAATCAGGTATCAATGGACTGCGATATTTATTACATGGCAATGCCAAACATTTTAATTCAGAGGAAACTCTATGGTTGTTAGGTCATGAGCAGGAAAGTGTTTGGACGAAGCTATGGTCTGTTATGCAGCCAAGTTCATCCAGATGGAATTTACTTGATCCCAAAATTGGAGATGTTATTACCGGTAACATTCGAAAAGCATGCAGCATCAGTGATATTCATGCCACAAGCATTATTGATGAATTAAGTTGTGAGGATGGCGCTATAGCGTTAGATACTTCAAGTTTTAATGAGGATGATTGTTCGATAATCCTTGGGGATATTGATGATGAAACTTTATGGAAACGTATGCCATTTCACTGGACTGTTAATGGAACAGCCGTATCGGTTGATAGTGGAAATCCTTACTTGAATACGGCTAATACAGATCTTGATAAGAAATTGTTGTCTGGTATTGAATTGATCAAGCTATCTTCAAACAGCCAGATTAGAAGCATGCAGGAGACAATACTCAATCCTCTAGATGAAGCAGGTCTAATTGATGTGTATCTATCATCGCCTGATCCTGAAAATTATACGCTTCAAATTCTGGATAACTTGCTTGTTTTGGAGGAGAGGCGCGACCCTATAAAAGATGAAGCCTTAAAAGATAAAATAACCACCACTAAATGGCTTTTTTCAAAAAATAAAGAAAATTTCTCACCAGAAGACATTGTTGACCTCGACAGTGCAACAGTTGAACTTAATCGTATTTTAGACGAAGAGCCCAATGTATTTTGTTTGCCATTGAACCTAGCTGAAAAGATCCAAAACCATCCTGTTTACCCCCAGCTTTCAGACAAATACTTTTCACATAATGAGGAAGTACTTCAGCGATTAGCCTTAATCCTTACGGAACTTAAATCTTATCAACTTGGCGGGGTTAAAGTTAAGGGTGCAGAAGAATTAAATAATTTCACCAAAGTACTAAATGGGTATTCTCATCCAGGCTGGCAATTGTTAAGCGTTTTAAAGGAGTGTGTAAGTTTTGATGTCTGTTATAAACACCTTTATCGTTCAATGAAAGAGAAATTACCAATTGATGACCTGGTAGACCTACTAAATTGGTTATCATCAACTGGAACAGATAATAAGGAAACAGTTAGTGTTTATAACGCGTATCTGAAACTTTTTGCATCAGCGGAAACAGCAAAAACAAGACTACCTGAATTACATTTATTAAACCATTCTGGTCATTGGGTCATAGCATCAGAGCTTGTAAGTGATGCTGAAGGGATTGGCAAGCAACATCTTCTTAATAGAGAGCAAACAAGTATCCTTAGTGGCCTGATTTTTAAAGTAAATAGAAATGATGATCCGGAGGGACTAGGAAATAGTCAAAGTGAAAGTGTAGCTTTTCATCTTGATGCAGCACATGGGGTGCTTAAGAATTATTTTTCTAAATGGCAGGGCAGGGTTTCAGATCCTTTGATCGCGGCATTGCTGTTATTAATGGGTAGACAAGAGAAAATACGTCGTTTAGCTGACGAGTACCTTGGTCCTCATTCTTTGGCGTGGCTAGTAGATAAGTTTCCATGGGTAATCCCTCGTACACAATATTACGATGACGATGAATGGCTGGATGGTTTAGACATGAAAAAGGCAGTGGATGATTTTTCTTTTGCGGTAAGAGTCAATAAAAAAAATTTTATTTCACTGAATTCCATTATTGGAGAACCGATAAATGTTCCAACAGCAAACGATTGTAAGACATTATTTTTAGGAAACCCTTCTCACCATGGTAGTGGTGGCCGTCAGGTTTCTGTAGTAATGCAACCTATCGATGTTGGTGAATTATCTGAAACCGAATTAACTGAGATCATCAAAGAATCTATATGCTGGTTATTACGTAAAATCTACAATCAAAATGGTAAGGACCTTAGCGGTTTATGGTCCGAATTAGATAAGTCTGACCAGATCGATATCGAGCTTGCAAGAACATTAATTCTCGATAATATACCCTTCTACTTAAAGCAGCTTGGTGCACTTAAAAATGATGAACTGGATTCTCATTTAAAGGACTATGACACTCTTCGTAAACAGGTTGCAGAGTTTAAGAACAGCACGACTCAGGATGAATATAAAGGGCGTAAAGAATATCTTCTTCAAGATTTACAAGAATTTATTGAAAACAGTGCAAGTGCCGGTGCTGACATTCTTGAAGCAATCAGAACTAAAATCAAGGATTATCAATATCTGGAATGGGGTATTCCGTTTGAAATATTTCAAAATGCAGATGATGCATTACTCCAACTGGAGTTGATAGAAGCCTTTCCATACACCCCTGAAGATAATGATTATGACCTTCTACCTGCTTCACGTTGCAAGTTTGTTGTTAATATCCAAGAAGGCCAGATTACCTTCATGCACTGGGGAAGGGCAATCAATCAGGTTGGCAGTTCTGATTTCCCAAGTGATGCGCATGGATTTGATAATGATCTTGAAAATATGGTTATTCTCGCGGCTTCTGATAAAGGTGAAAATGTAACCGGTAAATTTGGTTTGGGTTTTAAGAGTGTCCTGCTTGTTTCTGATCGCCCTGAGTTGGTTAGCGGTCGTCTAAGAACCCAAATAGTCGGAGGGATTTTACCGACCGTTTGGAAGGGAGGAGATGCTATTCACCAAATGTTAAGACTTAATATGCCATACCATAGGTGGCCTGGGACAGCTATAAATCTTCCACTAAGGGAGGGCTGTGAGAATGACTTTATTGAAAAATTTATTGCAAGATCCGGAATGCTTCTTGCATTTTCAAGAAAAATAAACGAGATAGAAATCCAACAAGCCAAAAATACTAAAGATATATTTAACTGGCGTCCTAAAAGATTGTGTGGAATTGATAGAATATCGACGGGATGTATTCAGGTGTCTAAAAGGGAAAGGATACGAGTTGTTAAATTTGATCTGGACGAAGGCTCATTATTATTACCTGTCCATTCTGAAGGTTTTAAAGAGTTACCAGACTCAATGCCAAATATTTGGGTAACTGCACCAATCACTGAAAGTACAAAGCTAGGTTTTGCCATTAATGCTATGTTTGAAATAGATGCCGGAAGATCTAGATTGGCTGCTAACTCCAAATTCAACCAAGGACTTGGTGAAAAGTTGGGCCGTAAATTTAAGTTATTACTATTAGAAATGTTGAATTCTGATTGGGGTACTCGTAGATCTCAATTGTCGTTATCAAAAGACTTAAGCCAATATCATTTTATTTTGTCATTATGGAATACTTTACTGAGTAATTTTCGTAATATTAATAAAGAGTCTGAAGTCAGGCTGATTGCGGGTGAGATTTTATCTGCGGGACTGGGAGAGGGATCACGTAATAATAAAATTGTACCTAATGGTTTGCCAGAACCATTAGATAGCCTTTTGAGCTGGCCTGAAATAAGAACAGTATTAAAAGGTGGCCTTGAATGCCCTAGAATAATATCAGCGTTGTGTGAAACAGAATGTTTTAATGCCGCCCTTGATATGAAAACTGCGGTAACTAGTGAGGTTTCGACTTGGTTGAGGATCTTGGTTCCAGATTACGCATCAGCAACTGATCAATGGATTAGTCTTGATTTAAATGCCTTTCTTGAAAAAATAGAAGCATCACAAAAGAGGGTTTCACTTGCAGACAGTAAAATATTAGGACAAGTCCTTAATCAGGATGCAGCTGCCTTAATACGTGAGTTTGGTCAGGAAGCAAGTAATGATTTTGAACGAGCAGTTACTCAATTGGCAGAACTAAGTTTTATGGCTGATGATGGGTCATGGGTAAAAGCAGGTAACCTGATTACAAATAAAAAAGATGATGATGAAAAACTGAGGTGGGGTTTCTCTCCAGCATCATTTCGTCTATCCGAGAAATACAGTGATACAGGTATTGATTTCTTTTTCTTGTGCCGTCCCAAGTTGGATGCCACTTCTGAAAAACTGACAGAATGGATTTTTCAGGTAGAAAGCGAAAAGCATAAATTAGCGGCATTGATTTATATTCTTAAGGGTGATTTATCTCGAGAAGTAAGGGATAAAGTGCTGGAGAAAGGGATAGAAGGTAGTTGGTTAGCTGAAATTGATGAAAATTCACAGCTAATATCTAATTGGAGTTCTGACGAGAAGGCAGAGCTTGTTTATACCAGGCTTAAGTCATCACAAGAAACCAAAAAGGTTTACCAAAATTACCAAGTTGATGACATAGATGATACAGAACCATTAAATGCAGGTGTAGTATTAGATAAAATTTATCTATGGTGGCAAGAAAATCAGACGGTTGAGTTGAAAAAATATGAAGAGTCTTTTTATCCTGTAGAAATAGTAATGGATTTTTCAGAAGATGATCTTGGAAATATCAATCGTATATCGTGGTTTACGTTATTTGTAATAGCCCATTTCCATACAATGGGGCGCCTCAAAATTGAACAACATAAAGGTTTTATAGATCATTGTTATAAGCAAGGGTGGTGGCAATTGTTTGCTGAGAAGAATCCAGATCAGATTTCTGATCAGTGGATACAGGTCCTTAAAGATTTTTTTGGTCGGCAGATTGATAAGCAGGTTTATGAGGCTTGGATGAACCGCTTTGCTGTTTTTTACAAGTTTTCGATATATCTTGATGATTACGTAGAACTCGTGCAGGGTCTTGAGTTGCATCAGCATGAGTTTTTACTTGATAGAGCCCTAGCTCCGCAGAGTGATTCATCACAGCAAGGTGGTGGTATTAGTGCACCTGCTCTTACAAATACGCTCGGTATCTTAGGTTCATCTCTTGTAATTAGGGAGATATTAAGAAAGGGTATTGTTAATAATGTTAACTTGCATGAACATGCTTATGTCCCATATAAGAAGGTTCGCGCTTTATTATCAATGCTAGGGTGTGAAGAAATAAATTATGAAATCAATAAATCAATGTCATCGGAAATATGCAAGTTTTTGAAAGAAAATATGGATGATGACAAATATACATTCAACGGTAGTTACGACATTCCTTTACGAATAGTGGGTGATTCATGGGGTCTTCAAATGGAATTATTAGGCAGAGAGTTGTTGACAGAAGACATACTAAAATGAACGACCTAAAATTAAACCCTGAAGATCAAGTGGAACATGTCCGTTTTGGCCTTGGTGTAGTCGAGTTGCCGAAAAACGAAACGGTCATCGTTCGTTTTGAGCATGGTCTTGAAGAGTGTACATTTACCTCATTGATTAAAGTGGTCAACCTATCTGATGCGATTAATACACAGGAAGTGCACTCGCTAATGAAGGTGGTTACCCGTGCTCAGTCCTTGGCTATTCAATCTGTAAATGATTCATGGGGGGTGTTTTCCCGATCTAGGATATCTCTGTTGCCCCATCAGTTATGGGTCTGTAATCAGGTTCTCAAACAATGGCCAGCACGTTATCTAGTTGCTGATGATGTGGGACTAGGAAAAACTATCGAAGCTGGACTGATTCTTTGGCCCTTATTATCAAAAAAGTTGGTTAAACGTGTATTGGTAATTTGTCCTGCTTCATTAGTTGAACAGTGGCAATTTCGTATGCGTGAAATGTTTGACATCCGGTTTTCGCGTTATACAACAGAAGCCGATACACCAAGAAGTGACTTTTGGAATACACATGTCCAAGTGGTAGCATCTTTACCAACCATTCGAGAAGATAGAAATGGTCGCCATAATCGGATGCTTGAAGCAGAGCCATGGGATTTATTGATTGTTGATGAAGCCCATCATTTAAACGCCTATGAAAATGGAGAGTCAACGCAAGGTTATCAGCTTGTCAATTTGTTGATGAAAAATGAGAAAGTCCAGTCTTCAATTTTTTTTACCGGAACACCTCACCGAGGTAAGTCATGGGGTTTTTGGGCCATGTTGCACCTTCTTCGACCAGATCTCTTTAACCCAAAGTTTTCAGATCAAGAGCAGTTAATTCATTTGAAAGAGGTCATGATAAGAAATAATAAAGCCTTGGTAACCGATATGCAGGGTAATAAATTATTCAAACCGGTTAAGGTGTTTTCCGAGGTGTTTGTCTACAACGAAGAAGAAGAACATTTCTATGCATTGATGACAGGTTTTATTGAAGAGGGAAAGGCCTACGCAACCTCTCTAACGGCCAATGGCCAAGCTCGTGTCATGTTGGTACTTATTGCCATGCAAAAACTAGCATCAAGCTCAGTAGCCGCAATTTCAAAAGCATTAAAAGGTCGCCTTGAGCGACTAACATCAGCCCAAGGTCAATTGAGAGAAAAATTGGCTTTATCTGATAATTACTCAGGCTTATTGATGGATGAAGCAGAAAAACACGAGAATATGCTTGCTGAAGCCAGAGTTGCCCTGATGGAAGAAGAAATTCCAAATCTTGAAGCCTTGGTAGATGCAGCTGATAAGGTTCTCCAAGAAACAAAGATTTCCAAAATAATGGAGATTTTAGACAACCAGTTTAAAGATCAGTCGGTATTATTTTTTACAGAATATAAGGCAACTCAGGCATCCCTTATGACAGCCTTGATGAAAAAATATGGGCAAGAAACAGTAAGTTTTATTAATGGTGATGAATGCTTGAATGATCTTGAATTGCCTGATGGTCGTTTTATTAAAAATGCCGTAAATCGGGCCGATGTCGCCGACTTTTTTAATGCTGGGAAAATCCGTTTTCTAATATCAACTGAGGCAGGAGGCGAAGGTATTGATCTTCAGGAGCAATGCCACTCCTTAGTTCACGTGGATTTGCCTTGGAATCCAATGAGATTGCATCAGCGTGTGGGGCGTCTGAATCGCTACGGTCAAAAGTATCCTGTCGAAGTCATGACCATACGAAATCCTCATACGGTTGAATCACGTATATGGGATAAGTTGAACACCAAGCTTGAATTGATCACAGAAGCACTCGAAAGTGGGATGGAAGATCCGGAAGATATGCTACAACTGGTACTGGGCATGTCATCAGAGAATATTTTTACTGAATTATTCAGTGCTCCCAAAGATATAAAAGAAAATAGACTGGATAATTGGTTTGATGAAAAAACCAAATCCCTAGGTGGGAGCTCTGCCATTGACAAAGTTAAATCCATGGTCGGTAATGTGACAAAATTTGATTTGCATGGGCTTAAGGATATTCCGGATATAGATCTGCCTGCATTGCGTCCTTTCTTTGTAAATATGCTACACAACAATAAGAGACGAATACAGATTGATGAAGGTGCACTTACATTTAAGACACCAGATGCTTGGAGAACAGAACTGGGGATTAGGAAAAAATATGAAGGGCTGGTTTTTGACAGGACCATTAGTGGCCGTCATGCTGCCGAAAATGTGATTGGTGTTGGGCATAAAGTATTTGATAAGGCTTTAAGCAATGCTGATGACTCATCTATTTCATTGGCTTATGTTCCCGGCAACTCTGAGACGTTAATAATATTTAGTATTTACGATCAGGTTACAGAGCAATCTGGGCATGTAAAAAAGGCTGTTGCCGGTATCCAGTGCTCATTTGATTTACCACTAGAAAACTGGAAACTATTAAAAGACTGGCATCTTGTTAACTGGTTAAATGGTATTGAATATCAGAGTGGTGATGAAGACGTGATTCCAGAAAAACCGGAAACATTAGAGCAACTAGTTGTACAGGCTGAAGAAATGCTAAAACAGGATCTGGAAAAGTTAGGTTTACCCTTTGAAATTCCTATAGCAAGACCGGTGATACTGTTATCTGGATACACATGCGGAAATTAAGGAATAGCTAATGGCACAGTTAATGATGCATCGGGATCTTCTTAAAAACTATGGGAAATTTCCTGCCAAAGTTCAAAAGAAAATTTTTGAATTACACCGCAAGTTTGAAGAAGATAGTACTCAGTTAAGTATTAATCTCGAACGGGTAGTGCATGCAAGAGATCCCAAAGTACGCAGTGCAAGGGTCGGTGATGATTACAGAGCTATTTTGATTGCTCCAGACAAAGGTGACACCTATCTGCTTATGCATGTTGATCATCATGATGAAGCCTATCAATGGTCTTATAACCGTTTATTTGAAGCTCATGCTGAACTAGGTACTTTCCAAGTAATCAATGTTACAGAAGTCGAGCAGGTTGCTGAAAAAGTTGCTTCTGTCGAAGATTATTACAAAAATTCTGATTATCGATTACATCAGTTATCTGATAATGATCTTTTTCTTGCTGGAATACCAAAAGCCCTAGTTCCATCGATACGAGCTGTTCAAAATGACTACGACTTTGAACAAATGGCAGAGCATTTACCCTCAGAAGTAAAGGGTATTCTTTATGGTTATGTTTGTGGTATGGAGCTTGATGAAGCTATTGAGGAAATGCTTGGGTCACTTGATGAGGTGGTCACTAAACCGGAAGGGCCAGGTGACTTTAGTGGGTTAATCAAGGCAAGAAATACTGATCTAGTTCTACTAGAAGGTGAAGAACACCTTAAAACTATTCTCAATGAGGATATCGAGGAATGGCGTATTTTTCTACATCCTTATCAGCGCAAACTGGCGCAATGGAATGTAAAGGGGCCAATGAAAATAAATGGTGCAGCGGGTACGGGTAAAACAGTGGTTTTAATGCATCGCGCTGTTTGGTTAGCTGGCCAACTGAAAGATAGTGAAGAGGTACTGATTACAACCTTTACCACCAACCTTGCCGTAACCATACAAAAACTAGTTGAAGATTTGTCACCTGAACTGTCTTCTAGAATAAAAGTCATGAATCTTCATAAACTGGCTTATAAAATCTGTAAGGAAAATGGAGGGAATACACAGATCGCCCAAAAAGGCGATATCGCCAAAGCATGGAGTTCTGTGTTTAATAACCTGTTAAATGAAACAGGGTTCAAAAAAGATTTCATCTGTGAAGAATTTCAAGAGATTGTCGATCGCATGGGACTTGAAACCCTCGATGATTATCTGACAGTCGTAAGAAAAGGTCGACAACGTTTAGTAAAAAATCAGCGTAAGCTTTTATGGCCTTATTTTACTGCCTTTAAGGAAGAAATAAACAAACTTGGACAAACCACTTATGAAGGTATTATCCAGCAGGCAAGAACGCAGGTTGAACAAGGCAGACTGCCTAGATATCGCTATATACTGGTTGATGAGTTGCAGGATTTTGGTCTGGAATCATTAAAGCTTATTTCAGCTCTCGCAGCAGTAAATGAAGGGAAGAATAATTCACTTTGTGTTGTCGGTGATGGTCATCAGCGGTTATACAGTTCAACCAATATTCCATTAAGTCATGCAGGTATCAATGTTATTGGACGATCATGTAGGCTTAAAATAAATTACCGTACCAGTGAGCAGATAAGACGCTGGTCACAAGGGATACTTGCAGGTATCAGTATTGATGATTTGAATGGCGGCATAGAAGTGGTGACAGGCGATCACTCAGTCTTTTCTGGACAGGAACCAGAAATCATTACTTTAGAAAATAGTTATGATTCATTTGATCAGATCATAGACTGGATAAAACGATTATTACAGGACTCGAACTTTGATGATCATGAAATTTGTATTACACCAGGTAACCCGCAACTAATCGAAAAGTTAAAGAATGCAGGGCTTAAAACATTGGAGTTAAAAGCTGGAGAACGTGATCATGGTAAAAATGAAAAAGGGATTCGATATGGGACAAAGAAACGTATTAAGGGGCTTGAATTTAAAGCAGTTGTTTTAACGCTGAATAGTAACAAAACCGAATTGCAAGCAAGGTTTGAGGATTATGTAGCAGCAACTAGAGCTAGGGAAAGGTTATTGGTTATAAATGTGGAATCAACCTAGTGAGGTTAAAAAGACACTGAATTTTGGTAAAACTTTTAATTGTTTAAAAACAGTCTGGTTGAGCAAAACTTTGAAAGTGATATAAATTGTAAGATCACTGAGAGGGTGTGTAGTTTCTAATATTGATGAGTAGTATTGTCGATTATTTAAGATACCGCCTGTTTTTTTAAAACATAGTACAACTTTTAAAAGCAAAGAGAGCCAGATTTATACCTCATTCTCATAATGACAATGGAGCGTAGCTAGTAAGTAATGCAACTAATTCATGGATAAATGATCCTGACCCAGCAAGATTGATCCACTCGGCCAGACCTGTTGGTATTCCTGCCGTCAAACAATGGCGTAAGCGAGCATCAACACAAAGGCTTGACCACGTTACAAATCATCTTGAACGAGATTTTTACGCCAGTATAGCCAATACAAAGTGGGTAACGGAGATTACTTATATCAGAACCAGAGGAAGCTGGTTATGCCTTGTTGTGGTGATGTTATTTTGTATTCATAAAGTGGTTCTTAATATACCCGTTATGAAGATCAATATTTTTTGAAAACACATCGCACTATGATTACTGTCGGCAGTTGTTATGATTACATTGAACGAATTTATAATCAACAAATCAGAGGTACTTAAACAGTGATAATATCCATATAACTACTCTTAATTGAGTGGCCGATCAGATAAGGGTAAAACCAAGCCTCTACTTAGAGGCTAATGTAATCCTATATACTTGGACAGCTAATGAGTCGATATTTAGATGGTTTTCACGAAGATACTATTATTAAAGTATTACGAGCGTACTTAGTTAATGGTGATAGCCATAGGACAATACAAAAGAATATTTTAAGGTTGCCCGCACCTGCTAATGGAGGAGGCTTTGTTGCAATGGATATTCTCCATCATTTTGATATCAGAGGTGAGCAAAAAGGTGTATTAGGGCGTGATACTAATTATATAGCTCAATCAGGTTTGTTACAAAAAGCAATTTTGAAAATTGAGGAACTTAATCAATTAGAAGAGTTAGCTAACGATGCGATCTTTAATAAAAACCAGGCAAAGTTTGAAAGTATCACTGTTACTGAGGTTGAAAGAAAAACGATGCAACGTGTTGCCCAATCTCAACTTAGGAAAGTAGTTAAGATAAATTACTCAAACTTATGTGCGTTATGTGATATTCATCAAGATGAATTACTGGTCTGTAGTCATATTAAGCCATGGCGAATAGATATTGAAAATCGATTAAATCCCAGCAATGCAATTTTGTTATGTAGCCTTCATGATAAGTTATTTGATAGGGGTTTTTTTAGTCTTGATTCTGAATATAAACTTATTTATGCACAGAAATCAGATCGTGTGGTTATAGATTTATTAAAAGATTGTACTTTTAGGTTTCCATCTAGGGACTTGCCAGATAAAGAATTTCTTAAATATCATAGCGAGAAAATTTCAGAGATCATTTAAAGAGGTTTTGATTTTAAAAGCTTTGTTAAAAATGTAATGTACTCCCCAGCTCCAAAAATATAGGTGCTGAAGTGGAACTTGACGATATCTACACGAACATAAGAATTGTGGCATCTATCTGTTGCAAGATACCCCTGTTTAGGGAGTTAGATGTAGGTATTTCAGGTCAGATTAATATGGTTCAGAATAAGGTAAAAAGGCAGAGAGTGTGACATATACGTTAGCTTTATAAGGATATTTATTTTTGCTCTCACTCGTAGAAATAATATCATTAACCTTGTACTTTTCGGGAGGATTGTAAATCCATTTGCATTCTGTAAATCAGAAACAGGCTAGACTAAAATTTAAACTATCAGTGTTTATTTGAGTTCACTGTCTAGCAATGACGCCATAAGCGGCTCGACAATCCATGATTACAATAAAAAAATAAATATTTCTGGAATACAAATATCTAATTTTGAAGCTGATATGTAGGAATTTTATAAAGAATGGGAATGAATAAGGGGTTGTTTTTTTGATGAATTCAACCTGAGCTTGTTAATGTTGTTTTTCATTTTCATTAGTTGTTACATAAAGGGTTGAAGTTCCCATCTATAAAGAAGTAATTAAGATTGGCTGTGAAAATTAAGGAAAATGCTTATAGTAGTGTTTTTGACTATGTTAAGGTAGTGTTCAAAAATCTGTGTCATTCCTTTAATATTAATGCACAAGCATTAAGGAGTGATACATTATGTCCAATTCATTTAATTTCGATGAAGCCCTTAAAGACCTACAGGCAGGAAAAG
>Ga0114933_10001638_pt1 | contig 24603 bp, 21 predicted proteins | sample 4SBtaG_FD_89691 | JGI IMG/M metagenome (GOLD analysis project Ga0114933, IMG submission 89691) | Deep subsurface microbial communities from Kolumbo volcano to uncover new lineages of life (NeLLi) - 4SBTROV12_W25 metaG | ecosystem: Environmental > Aquatic > Marine > Volcanic | place: Kolumbo... | reverse complement strand
TGTGGAACAGGTGCGTGGGTCATGAATGGATTCGTTTGATCAGGGCGGCTGCACGGTCGGGGTCGACGCGGCCGGTCTGAGGGTGCTTGAGCGCCGTGCCGATCACGGCGCCGGCGCATTGGTCAAGAAGAGTGCCGATGGTGTCAGCAGTGGCTCCACTGGCGGCCAGGACCGGGGCGGGTGCCACGGCTCGGCTCACCTCGGCCAGGTCGGTGCCGTCGACAGGGCTGCCTGTGGCATCTCCGGTCACGAGCACGGCGTCGGCCAGGGATCGCTCGACCAGCTCTCTGGCCCGCACCGTCAGGTCGCGGGTATCGAGCGAGGTCGCATGCTTCACATCGACATCGGCGAGGACGGCGACGTCGACTCCCAACGCGGCCCTCCTTCGCAGCAAGGTGTGGGCGTCCCCCTCGATCAGCCCCTGGTCGGTGACAGCTGCCCCGGCCAGGATGTTCACGCGGATGAACGAGGCTCCACAGGCTGCCGCCACACCGAGGGCGCTGAGCCCGTCGTTGCGCAGCATGTTGACACCCACAGGAATGTTGACGGCCTCTACCACGGCCCGCACGACGACCGCCATGGCCGCCACAGTCTCGGGCGCCACGGTTCCGGCCGTGAACGGGGCATCGTAGAAGTTCTCGACGACAACTGCGGTGAAGCCCGTGCGTGCCAAGCTGGTTGCGTCGTGCGCCGCCTGCTCGGCAATCATGCCGACGGGAACACTTGCACCGGGGGCACCGGGCAAAGCCGGCAAATGCAACACCCCGATCAGCCAGGGCCTGGAGCAGGCCAGCAGGGACACCACAGCCTCGTGGGCTGTTTGAACACCTTGCACGGGGTGATTATGGGTCCTGGCGCTGGCGGAACAACCTCTTACTGGTGGGAGGCCTCAGGAAACCGTGGAGGCTGGATGGCGGGCCGGGGGCTCTCGCTCCGTCAGGGGGCAATCAGCTATGGTCCCAGCCCTCGTGAACAGCTCTCATCCCGATTCTGTCGACACATCGTTCTCGGTCCTGCCGGGCCCTGGGGGCGTGCAGGTCCATCTGGCCTCCACGGACAAGTACCGTGGCGTCTCCGTGCACTGGGTGGTCGAGGCGACGGAGGGGGCCAACCGGGCCGCCTGGGCGATCCTGCCCGATCTGCTCACCCGAGGGACGGCGAGCTTCCCTGATCTGTCCCAGCTGGCGGCTCGCTGCGAAGAACTCTACTGCCTCGATCTGCTGTCCTCGGTCACCGGGCATGGACCGACCCAGATGCTGCGTTTCGGCTTCGAGACCGTGGCGGACAGCCAGGTGGGGGGCGAGCACCTGTTCGCCCAGGCCGTCGAACTGGCCGCCGCATGCCTGCACAAACCGCCCCTGGTCCAGGGGCGCTTTCGCGGGGACCACCTGGCCCAGGAACAGCTCAACCTGACGCGGGCGATCGAGTCCTTGTCGGACGACAAGGGTCTGCTGGCCTATCGCCGCATGGTCGAGGCCATGCACAAGGGCACGCCCCTGTCCCGCCACTCCTGGGGCACAGTCGACGAGGCTCGGGCCCTGGACGAAGCGCTTGTCCATGAGGCCTGGGACGAGCTGCGGCACAAGGCGCCCGGCCGCTTGCTGATCATTGGCGACGTCGATGAACGGGCCGCCTTGCAGGCCGCCGAGCAGCTCGCGGGTGGAACGGATCATGGCCAGCCCACCGTGGTCACGCCCCCCGCCGCCCGTCCCCCGCGAGCGGTGCAAGAGCTGCGAGACGTAGAGACCCTGGCCCAGAGCAAGTTGGTCATGGGCTACACCCTGCCTCCCGAGGTCCTCGCCGGCCCGGCCGCCATGTTGTTCGCCACGGCGTTCGGTGGTGGCGCCTATTCTCGCCTGTTCAAGCGAGTGCGCGAGGCCGATGGCCTGGCCTACGGCTGCGGGGCCAGCATGCTGGTGAGCAGCGGCACGCTCGTGGTGCAGGCTGGCGTCGACGGTGACGCGGTCGACCGGGTACAGGCCGCGGTGACCGAAGAGCTCACCCGCCTGGTCGAGGACGGTCTCGACGAGGCCGAGTTCGCCCTGACACGCAACGCTCAGCTGCGGCGCTTGCGCCAGCTCTCTGACGCTCCCCGAGAACTCTTGTCTTTCAGACAACACGGGCTAGCCAGCGGGCGGGTCTTCGAGCTCGAAGAGGCCCTGGAATCCACGGCTCAATGCCAGCCCGAGGACATCGTGGAAGTGGCCCGGGCGGCGGTGCTCGACACGGTCTACGTGCTCGAAGGGCAGGGGGCATGACCCCGAGGAGATCATGAAGCTGCAGCCGGTGATCAACAGTCTGGGCGAGCCGATCCTGCGGGGGCAGACCGCGTCGGGATTGACCTTGATGGTCAATCCTCGGCCGCGCTATCGCACGACCTTCGCCGCCTTGGGCACCCACTTCGGTTCCATCGACAGGGTGTCCACCGCCGACGGTTCGCCCGTGCCCATGGGCCTGGCCCACTTCTTGGAGCACAAGCTCTTCGAGGATGAACAAGGCGATGTGTCTGACCGCTTCGCCCAGCTGGGCGCGACCACCAACGCCATGACCGGCTTCTGCGGGACGACCTATACCGCGGGCACGAGCGGCGACCCCCTGCCGGTTGTCGACCTGTTGCTCGACTTCGTGCAGGAGCCCTGGTTCACCGACGAGTTGGTGGCCAAGGAGCAGGGCATCATCGCCCAAGAGATCCGCATGTACGACGACGACCCGGACTGGCGCATCTTCTTCGCCTCGCTGGAGAGTCTCTACAAGCTGCACCCGGTGCGGGACAACATCGCCGGGACGGTCGAGTCCATCGCAGAGATCGACGCGGTGACCTTGCAGCGCTGCTACGAGCGTTTCTACCACCCGGCGAACCTCTGTCTGTCCGTGGCAGGCGCCGTCGATGGTGAGACCCTCGATGCCCTGGTGGCCCTGGTCGAGGCCGATCAGGCGCCCCGTTCGAGCGGCACCCGCGGCCGGCACCAACGGGAATGTGCCCCCGAGCCTGCGGGCGTGGTGCGCCGTGAGTGCTCGCTAGAACTCCCCATTCAACGCCCGCGCCTGCTGTTGGGCCTGAAAGATGATGTCCTGGGTGGCACGGGTGACGAGATCGCCCGCCGCCAGCTGGTGACCCGGGTGGCGCTCGACATTCTCTTTGGTCGGTCGTCACCTGCGTTTCAGGCCTTGTACGGCGAAGGTCTCGTGGACGAGTCCTTCAGCGCGTCCTACTCAGCAGAAGACGACTTCGGCTTCGCCAATCTTGGCGGCGATACAGACGCACCTGAACAGCTGGAAGATCGTCTGCTGGCTGTGTGGCGTGAGGCTCTGACCCAGGGTCTGGACGGCACCGCTTTCGCCCGCACCAAGAACAAGCTCAAGGGGCTCATGCTGCGGGCGGTCGACTCGCCAGAGAGCGTGGCCTTCGGTGTGCTCTCCTGCTGCTTCCGCGATGTCGAACCCTTCGCAGTGGTGGACCAGATCGGCAGCATCACCCAAGACGAGTTGCTGGGCCGCCTGGGCGAGCTCATGGGCGAGAGCAGACTCTCCACGGTCATCGCCAGGCCCCGCTCGCAGTGATTCACCGCGTTCTCGTGGGAGGCACGGGCAGCGGGAAGAAGCAGGTCGCCGCAGAACTGCACCGCCGCTTCGGCCTGACCTTGCTCTCCATGGACTCCATGAAGGTCTACACCGGCATGGACATCGGCACGGACAAGCCGACCTCCGAGATGTTGGCTGCGGCGCCCTTTGGCCTGCTCGATCTGGTGAGTCACCAAGAGGGCTTCTCGGCCGGGCGGTGGGTGGCTGCCGCGGTCGCTGCGGTGAAAGCCAGCGAGCCCGGCGTGCTCTTCGCGGGAGGCACGCCGCTTTACCTGAGGTTGTTGTTGCGGGGCTTGTTCCCCGGTCCGCCAGCCAACCCGCCTGTACGCGAGCAGATCGAGCAGCTCTGGGAGGCAGAAGGCGAGGCGGCCGTGCGAGCCGAGCTGGCGGGCGTCGACCCGGAGAGCGAAGGGCGCCTGCTGCCCGGTGATCGCCGGCGGCTGGTGCGCGCTCTCGAAGTCCATCGGGTCAGCGGTCGGGCCATGTCGTCGTGGCAGCAAGAAGAGACCCGGCCGCCCATCCCCGGTCGTTTTGTGGTGGCAGCGTTGCGGCACCAGAAAGAGGCCCATGGCGAGCGCATCGCGCGTCGGGTGCAACGCATGGTGCAGCGAGGGCTGGTGTCAGAGGTCGCTGACCTGCTGGACCAGGGGCCCTTCGCCAAGGAGCCGGGGGGCTCCATCGGCTACGCGGAGGCTCAGGCTCACCTGGCTGGAGCCCTCGACGCACCAGGGATGATCGAACGCATCACCGTGCGCACCCGCCAGCTGGTCCGCAAGCAGCGCACCTTCTTGGCCAGCCACGACGAGATCCGCTGGCTGGACGTGGGTGCCGACGAACCCCTGGACCAGCTCGTGGACCGAGCGGCCGTGGCCTTGGAGCTGAGCGGCGACGGCAGGCCCTGAACTCAGGGGCCGACGACGGTAGCCGTGTTCTCGCGAATCCGTCGCTCGAGTTCGTCGAGCAGCGCGTCGAGTCGGCCAAGGGTCTGGGCGTCCCGTGGGTCGACGTAGCGGCGGGCGATGAGCAGGCGCCGCAGCATCTCTTCGTCGCCGGGCTGCCCGAGCCGAGCCCAGGTCTCTTGCAACACGCCCAGCGCGGGAGGGTCGAGGGGCTGGGCGTCGAGGCGTTCGTAGAGCCGGGCCAGTCCCTCGTCGACCTGGCCCTGGAGAATCAGCAGTCGAGCGCCGAGGGCAAGGACATCTGAGGCCAGCCGTTCGGGCAGCGGTTGGGGCAGGCTGCCGAGTGAACGGACGGCCTCGGCGAGCAGGCCTTGCTCCATCTGATCGATGACCACCGTCAGGCCCACGTCCGGGTCGGTGGGGTGTCGCGATGCGGCTGCCTTGCGCAGGCTGCGTGCTGCGGCCAGGCGCTCGGGGTGGGCCAGTGTCTCCTGGGCCAGGGCACCCAGGCCGTCGGGGGCTTGGGCCAGGCTGGCGTCCAGGCAGCGGTTGGCGTCTTCGGTTCTACCCAGGGCAGCATGGGACAGGGCCAGACGTGCCCAGGCGTCGGCCACCATGGCGGGGGCAACGCCTCGCTCGCCACCGAGAGCCATGATCTGCGGCTCGACCTCTTCGAGTCGCTGCATGGCCAGGAGCGCCCTGATGATGCCCATGCGAAACCCGGGCCGGGCTGGCTGCAAGGGCAAGCGGGACAGGGCTTGCCGGGCGCTCTCCAGGCACTCTTCGTACTGGCCGAGACCGCCGAGCAGCTCGATGCGAGCCGTGAGCAGTGCGGGGTCTGCTGGATGGTAGGCCAAGCCCTGCTCAACGAGGGCCAGGGCCTCCTCGGCTGAACTCACGGCCGCCACCCGGGCGGATTCCATCCAGAGGAAGGGCTGGGTGGGCTCTGCGCCGCGCAAGGCAGCCAGGGCCACCGGGTCTTGATAGACCTGGACGAACTCCTGGCGGGCCAGCGCCCCACGGCTCGCGGTGCCACAAGCTGGCAAGGCAGCGAGGACGCAAAGACACACCAGGAAGAACGGACGGCGAGACGGTCCTCGCCCCGTGCCCTGTGAATCCATCAGCTGGAAACCTGCGAACACCGCGCCATCAGCGCGTGCGCATGGGTCCCCGGGCGTAGGACTCGTCTTGCCACTCGACGCTGGGATCGTCCCAGTCAAGGTTGTTGAAGTAGCGGTCCCAGCGGCGATGAGCGCGCTCGGCGCCGCGGGCCCAGGAGGCCGTCACGTCGCTGGCATGATCGGTGAAGGGAACCAAGCAACCCGTGAACAGGGTCAGCCCGGCACAGAGCACGAGGACGGCGCGAACGGTCTTGCGGGGCATCGGAGGCAAATCCCATGGAAGCGTCGGGGTCAGGGGGGGCAACGTAGCAATGCCCCACGGCAGTGTCAAAAGACGGATACAGCTCCAGTCCATGGTAGCAACGGACCCGCTCCGAACGATCCCATCGATCGCTTCACCAGCATCGCTACACTGGACGGCCTCATGCGACCCAGCCTGCTCCCTACCCTTGCCATTCTCGTGCTTCTCGGCCTGGTCTTCCTGCTGCCCAAACGGCAGGACGATTCGGCGGCAGAGGCGGGCTTCCTGCTCCCTGGCTCAGCGGCAGCGGGGGCCGATGTGGCCGCTGTCCTGGCCCAGCTTCCCAGGCTCGAGCTGGCCGAGCCCCCCAGCTGGGCCCTCTCCCGGGGCACTGATGGGGTGCTCAGGCACCTTGACCGCATGGCCTGGGGCAGCCATGCCGCCATGGTCAGCTCTCGCAGATCCCTCGAGCAGCAGGCAGGCACTCTGGTGCCCGAGGTCCTCTCCCGGCTGGCGGCGCTGGGCGAGGGGGACACCATCCTCATCGCCAAGCTGGTGGCGATGCTGGGGGCCAAGGAGAGTACAGAGGCCGAATCTGAGCGGGTGGTCGAAGAGCTTGTCCGCCGGGCCCTGTCCCAGAGCGCCTTGGTGGCCAAGGCGGCGCTGCGCGTGCTGGCCTACCACCCGTCGCCTGCCGCCCTCGGAGGCATTCTCGAGCGACGCAATGACGACAACCTGGAGGTGCAGTCCTACGCCCGGGCGGCCCTGGCCGAGCGGGTACGCCAGGGGGACAGCACAGCCCTGATCTACGTCGTCGAAGAGCTCGAAGAGACGCTCGCCTCCCCCGACCTGGCCTACGTGACGGCCCTGGGTGAGGCTGCCATCGATGAGCGGGCCCGCCAGGTCTTGCACCAGATCGTCGACACCGCCGATCAGAACAGCGTGCTCACGGCCTTGGCGGCGTTGCTGGCCCACGGAGACGAGATGGCCATGGAGCGGGTGGCGAACCTGGTCGAGCACGGGGACACGGCGGCTCGGCTGAACGGCATGCGCATGGCCGCGCTCTCGGGCCAGGTCTTCATGGAGGATCAGTGGGAGGCCATCGTGCGCGAGCGGGTGCGCCCTCTGGTGCTGCCGCTCATGAGCGTGCTTGAGCGGTGCGTGAACGAGGGTCACGAACAGGCCCTCTTGGCTGTGCAGTTGCTCGAGACCATCGCTCTGGACCCGACGCATTCGTGCAACCAAGAGGCGCTCGACGTGCTCCTGCGCCAAGGTCACCCGCTGGCCGTGGAGAAGACTCGCACCGATCTCGCCGAGTCGGTAGGTGCCTACCTCAACGTGTCGGTCGACCGCATCATCCATGCAGGGGGCGAACTCGCCTCTGAGTACGTGGACCTGGCCATGCAGCGCCTTGAGACCGAAGACCTGGGCGTGGCCGAGCGAACGGTGTTGTGCCGACTGGTGACACACGTCGACCCCAGTCGCTCCGCGAGGCTGGTCGTCGAAGAGGTCCTCGACGGAGAGAGCCCTGGCTTTCTCAGTCTGCTGGCTCGCCTCGGGGGGTACGGCTTGCAGCAGTTGGCTCCCGGGCTTGACGACGATCGCCAGGCTGGTCTCTTCATCTACGCCGCCGCGTCCACCGGGATGGCAGAAGCGCTCCCCTATCTCGAGACCATCGTGCTCGACACCGAGCGGGACCGGTCCCTGCGCCTGCAGGCCCTCGACTGCATCGTGCGTCTGGAAGCGGGCCCGCGAGAGGAGTCCCTGCGCCGAGTGGCCAACGCCCTGTCAGATGCAGAGATCTCAGAGCGGGCGCGACTGCTCTTCTGGAACTACCTCTAGGGGGGGAGTCAGCGCTACAGGTCGCGGCCTTTGCGAGGGTCCGGCCGTCCCTGTTTCTCACCAAGGGGGGCCGTTTCGCTCAGACAGGGTCGGCAGAGCCTCCACACTCGCTTCAGACCCCCCTTGGTGAGAAACAGGGACGACCTCGCCGGTGGAGAGGCCGGCGACTGTGGCCTTCCGGGGGGCGTTTTGCCGTGGCCAGGCCACGTTGTCGCGCTGAGGTTCGTGCAGGGGTTGCCTGCTTGCTCTGCGCTTCGCCTTCTTCGTTTCGGAGACTGTAAGGCAGCTGAATCTCTCGGCGCTCCAGGCGAAGTTCGAGCAGCCTGAGAAGGGCGTCGGCCTCCGGAGCTTGCCCTCCAAGGGCACGTCACGGTAAGCACCGAGTGGAACCTGCTGTGCCCTGCGCCAATCCTCCGCAGAACAATAATCCTGCCGAGATGGGCTGATACCCCGAAGAGGCAAGGTGAGATCTCAGATCCGCCAGAAACGACCCCCGAAAGGCCACAGTCGCCTGTCCCTCCACCGGCGAGGTCGTCCCTGTTTTTCATGAGGGGGGTCTGAAGCGAGTGTGGAGGCCCTGCCGACCCTGTTTGAGCGAAAGGCCCCCTCATGAAAAACAGGGACGACCGGAACCCTCGCCAGGACAGCGACCTGTAGCGCTGCCATCAATTGCGGTAGGCGAGCTTGGCTGGCCACCAGCCGCTGCGACGTGAGCGTAGGTCTGGCGCCGGAAAGGGCGGGGGGAAGTCGGCGGTGACGCCCGACCGTCCCTTGTTGTTCTGCCCGTGAAAGCAGCCCCCCTTCGAGTCGAGGTGGAACTGCAGATCGCCCGTGACGCCGAAATCGATGGGCCAGGCCCTGAGGATGAAGCCGTAGCGAGGACCATGGCCCAGGCTCAGGGGCTGGGTCGTCTGGGCCAGGCCATACACGTAGACCTCGTCGTGAGCGAAGGCCATGCCAGTCGTGGACAGCTCGTGGAGCAGGGTCAGAGATGAGAGCTCTGGTGCCTTGATCAGCTGCGCCAGGTCTGCGGGCTCTCCGCCACGCACCCGGGCCTTTGCCAGCTCGTGGATCAGCTCGCTGCGCTGCAGGGCCAGCGCCTCTCCATCAAGGAGCCGCTGGGCTCGCCAGGAGCTACGCTGGTGCAGGGCGAAGCAGAGCAAGACAAGGAAGACGACGAGGACGTAGCCGAGTTTACGCATGGACCGGGGTTTGGGGTTGAGCGAGCAGCAGCACTGTACCGGTCGCCTGCTGCGATTACCGCCGCCGCCCAGACGACCGTTCTATGACGGCGGAAAGTAGCGCATGAGCCAGCGACTCACGGCGAACAGGGCCAGGATGCCGCTGGCCACCAGGGGCTGGCCGAGGCCCGCTGCAAGGCCTCCATGAAGCAGGTGCAGGCCGGAGAGGGCTGTGCCGGTGACCGCAGGAGCAGGCAGGCTTCGCGAAGCCATGTGCAGGCGTGCCATGGCCCAGAGCAGCACGAGGGGGCCAGCCCAATCGGGTCCTTCAAGTTGGAGGGTCATCAGCCACCCGGCGAGGCCCGCCAACACCAGCTGGGCGAGGCCCAGTCCCAGGGTTGAGCTTGGGCCCGGGCCGGACTCGTCGTCGGTGGAGGCGTGCAGTGAGGCGCCGGTGATGTACAGGCCGTAGGCAGCGCAGCTCACGGCGGCCGCTCCCTCGGGCCAGTGCCCCGAAGCCGCCATGACGCCCAGGCCCATGCTGGTGGCGCGGAGGGTTCCCAAGGCCAGGCAACCCAGAAGACGTTGAGCCTTGAGTGCATAGTGATAGGCAGCGGTGAGCACGATGATCACCAGCACCCCGGGCCAAAGTGCGGGGCGAAGAGCTGCCAGGGCCAGAGCGGTCAGGGTCAGCATGCAGAAACAGGCGCTGACGAAGGCCGGGCTCAGGTCACCCCGGGGCAGGGGGCGGTCGGGCTTGCGCAAGCGATCGTCTTGCTGATCGGCCAGGGCGTTCTGGGCCATGCCCGCCGCCAGCAGGGTGCAGCCCGCCAACCCGGCGATGGCCAGGTCAGGCATGTGCAGGGACCACTGCTTCTGGGCTGCCCAGCGAGCCAGGGTCCAGCCCGCCAGGGAGTCGGCGAGAGGCGAGAGCAGCAAGGGCCCTCTCAGCACGGCGATCAGCGCCCGGGCGCGGCGGGCGACCATGATCAGAACTTCATGAAGTCGTTGTAGGTCACGTAGACCATCAGGGCCAGGAGCGCCACCATGCCGGCAAACTGCGCGTTCTGCATGAAGCGGTCCGACAGGCGGCTGCCCTTCACCTTCTCGAAGAGCAGGAACAGGATCTGCCCGCCGTCGAGCACGGGGATGGGCAAGATGTTGATGAAGCCCAGGTTCACGCTGAGCAAGGCCAAGAAGTACAGCAGCTTGGCGAAGTCTGCTTCGGCCTGCTTGTAGGTGATGTAGGCGATCGCCAGGGGGCCGCCCAGGTTGTTGGTGCCCACTTCGCCGGTCACCAGCTTGCCCAGGGTCATGCCGATGGTGCGCAAGGCATTGATCGACGCGTCCCAACCCGCGGACAGCGAGCCCGTGAAGTCTTCTTGGACGACCAGACTCACCGGGGTCAGGAAGAAGCCGTAGTCGGGGCCTGTGAGGGGCTGAGTCCGGACAGACACGATGTGCTCGACGCCCTCATGGGCGTAGCCCACCAGGAACTCAGCCTGGGGCGTGGCCAACGTGTCGTTGTCCTGGAGGCGCGTCAGCAGGGTGTCGTAGTCGTCGAGGGGGTCACCATCCAGGGAGAGCAGGGTGTCACCGGTGACGATGCCTGCCTGGGCAAGGGGACCGTCGGGCACCACCTGGATGCGCACCGAGGCGATGTCTGAGCGCAGGGCCACGTCGCCTGCCAAGAACAGGGTGAGCTGTTGCCTGTCCAACGGCCGGGTCATGACCTCGTCGTCGCGCTGCCAGGTCAGATCGAGCGAGCCACTTGGCAGGGCAGCCACCATGGCCTGGCGCACGTCGTCTGCGTTGGCCAGGGACACGCCCGCCGCCGTCAGCAGCACGTCGCCCACGGCCAGGGGGTAGTCGTGGCTGTCGGCGCCGTTGCGCAGGTGGCTGACCCGGGTCTGGATCGGCATGGCTCCCAAGCGCCGCAGCTCTGGGTCGCCCGTGTTCACTCGGGGCTTCACAGTGGCGGAGACGGTCCGGCTCTCTCTCTGCACAGTGACGTCCACCGCCTCGCCGGTGCGAAACGCGGTGAGCAGGGCCGTGCCGGGGGTGCGCACGGCATAGCCCAGGTCTTCGTTGATGTCCTGGCCATTGACGGTGAGCAGCACATCGCCCCTGGCCAGTCCCGCGGCCAGGGCGGGATTATCGGCGTCGTCCATGGTGACATCGAGAACTGTCGAGCCCTGAGGGCGGATGCCGATGTCGTAGCGGCCGTCGTGTCTCTCAGGGAAGACTTGCAGCTCGAACTCGCTGCTCCCCCGGCGGACGAGCAGCCGGGTGTCTTGCGGGTCGGTGAGCGCGATCTCAAGGCTGACATCGTTGAAGCCGTAGACCGACGAGCCGTTGACCTCGACGATATGGTCGCCCTCGAGCAGCCCGGCCTGCCACGCCGGTCCGCCGGGGGTGACCGAGCCCACGATGGGGGCCATGAAGGGCACGCCCGCGCCGAACGCGATGGGGAAGATCAGGAAGGCCAGCAAGAAGTTGACCACCACGCCTCCCGAGAAGATCACGAAGCGCTGCCAGATGGGCTTGGAGGCCAGGTCGTCCGGGTCGAGGACGTCGTCGTCGTCGAAGTCGCCGTATTCGCCAGCCATCTTCACGTAGCCCCCGAGGGGGATGGCCGAGACGCGGTAGTCGGTCTCGCCCCGGCGCCAGCCAGCGATGCGAGGGCCAAAGCCCAGGGAGAAGGTCTCGACCCGCACGTTGAACAGCCGCGCCGCCAGGAAGTGCCCCAGCTCATGCATGAAGATCAGCAGTCCCACGCCCAGGATCGAAAGAATGGTGTTGGCAGCGAATTCGAGCATCAGGTTCAGGGCGTCGGTTGGGGCAGGAGGGCTTGGGTCTGGCGGCGCACCGCAGCGTCTGTGCTGAGGATCGTCGCCAGGTCGGGGGCGTCTTGAGCGGGAGTGTTGGCGCAGGCAGCGCCCACCAGGACAGGGATGTCCGAGAACGGGATGCGCTCCTTGAGAAACGCGTCGACGGCCACTTCGTTGGCGGCGTTGAACACCGTGCCTGCCAGGCCTCCCTGCCGGGCCACCTGCTCACCCAGGGCCAGCAGCGGGAAGGTCTCGCGATCGGGCTCTTCGAAGGTGAGGCCCGAGAAGGCGGTGAAGTCCACGGGCTCGGCGGGGGTGGGCACCCGGTGGGGATGGCCCAGGGCGAAGCGGATGGGCAGGCGCATGTCGGGCGAGCTGAGCTGGGCCAGCACCGCGCCGTCGATGTACTCGACCATGGAGTGGATCACGCTCTGGGGGTGGACCACCACGTGGATGTCGTCGACGGTGACATCGAACAGGATGCAGGCCTCGACGACCTCGAGGGCCTTGTTCATCAAGGTGGCGCTGTCGACGGTGATGCGCGGGCCCATGTCCCATGAAGGGTGACGGAGGGCCTGGGCGAGCGTGACACTCTTCAGACGCTCGGTGTCGTAACCGCGAAACGGTCCGCCAGAGGCGGTGAGGATCAGTCGTCGCACGTCCTTCCGGCGACCGTGAAGACACTGGTAAATCGCGGAGTGCTCACTGTCCACGGGGACGATGGTGGCGCCCGACCGGGCAGTGGCGTCCTTCAGCAGATGCCCGGCCAACACCAGGCTCTCTTTGTTGGCGATGGCCAGAACCGTTTCGGTCTCGGCAGCGGCCAGGGTCGAAGGTAGCCCTGCGGCTCCGGTGATGGCGCAGACCACCACGTCGGCCTGGGCGGCTTCGACGAGTTCGACCAGGCCGTCGGGACCTCTGAACAGCTGGCAACGAGAGGGCAGGTCTGGTGCCGGGCCGTCGCCAGCGAGGCAGACGAACTCAGGCGACCAGCGCTGAGCCTGGGCGGACAATTGCGCCGCGGACGTGGCGGCGGAGAGGCCGATCACTTGATGGGTCGCAGAGAGGCCCTCGAGAACATCGAGAGTCTGGCGACCAACGGACCCCGTGGATCCAAGGACGAGAACGCTTCTGGGCATGGAACGCAGGAGTATAGCGTCGGCTGCCTCTGGTATCATTCCGCCGCATGCAAGCTCGATTCTGTTCTGCGTGTGGCGGCCCTCTGCAACCTCGTCAGGTCGAGGGTCGACTGCGGGGTACATGCACCCTGTGTGACCGGGTGGCCTACGAGAACCCCGTCCCTGCGGCGGCCGTGATCGTCTGCCGCAACGACGAGATCCTGCTCTGCAGGCGGGGTATCGGGCCGTATCTGGGCGAGTGGGGGCTGCCCGCCGGCTATCAAGAGGTCGACGAGTCCATTGAGACCACGGCCATCCGCGAGACCCGCGAAGAGACCGGCCTGATCATCATGCTCACCGGGCTGCACGACGTCATGACCACCCGGGATGATCCCCGCAAGGCGGCGATCCTGGTCATCTTCGAGGCCTGCGTCGTCGATGGCGAGCTCGAGCCGGGGGACGATTGCGATGAGGTGGGCTTCTTTCCCCTCAACGCTCTGCCTGAGAAGCTGGCCTTCCAGAACAACCGCATCATTCTTGAGCGTCTTCAAAAGGGAGAGCGCCGACCATGGCCAACGAACCCGAACCCCTGACCTACCGTGACGCTGGAGTCGACATCGACGCCGTCACTGGCGCCCTGCGCTCCGTGGGTCAGATGGCGAAGAGAACCCACACCCCCCGGGTGCTCACGGGCCTGGGATCTTTTGGCGCCCTGTTCAGCGCTGACTTCCGTTCGATGGAGGAGCCTGTGCTCGTCTCGAGCACGGATGGCGTGGGCACCAAGCTGATGGTGGCTCGTGCCGCTGGCCGTTTCGACACCGTGGGGGCCGACCTCGTCAACCACTGCATCGACGACATCGTGGTCATGGGAGCAGAGCCTCTGTTCTTCCTCGACTACGTGGCGGCGGGACACTTCCCAGAGGGGCGCCTCGAGCAGATCGTCTCGGGTTTCGCCCGGGCCTGCGAAGAGCAGGGCGTGGCCTTGATCGGCGGCGAGACCGCGGAGATGCCTGGTCTCTACGCCGAGTCAGACTTCGATCTGGCGGGCTTCATCGTCGGCGTCATCGACAAGAAGGACATTTTGGGTCCGGAGCGGGTGCGTGAGGGCGACGTGCTCTTGGCCTTGCGCAGCAGCGGTCTGCACACCAACGGTTATTCGTTGGCCCAGAAGATCCTCTTCGAGCGAGCGGGGCTGGGAGTCAACGACACACTCCCCGGTGTCGAGGGCACGGTGGCCGATGCTTTGCTGGCGGTGCATCGTTGCTACTGGCAGGTGCTCAAGCCGTTGATCCGCGACCCTGACCTGCACGCTTTGGCGCACATCACCGGCGGGGGGTTCACCGACAACATCCCCCGGGTGCTGCCCGAGGGGCTGTCGGTGGTGATCGATCGTGATTCCTGGCAGGTGCCGCCTCTGTTCGTCGAGATGGCCCGCCGGGGCCCGGTGGTTCGCGACGAAATGGACCGCACGTTCAACATGGGCCTGGGCATGATCTTGTTGGTCTCGGCTGAGAGCGCAGACCGGGTGACCGCGGCCTTGAAGGCTGCAGGTGAAGACCCTGTGCGTTGTGGACGGGTGGTCGCCGGCGACCGCACCGTGGGTTACGAAGGGGCCGACGGGCTCTGAGATGAAGGCTGCACAGGTTCTCTTGATGCTCTCGCTGCTGGCCTCGACCGCAGCCGTCGCAGCGCAGACCGAAGTGGTGTCAGGTGATGATGCCAATGCCGCTTCGGCCGTTGAGGCCGTTGAAGACGTAGATGATGCCGAAGCGGTCGAAGTGGCCGAAGACGACTTCGAGGCCCTGGCTGCGGCGGGACGCTGGGAGACGTTGCGTGTTCAAGTGGACCTGCGCTTGGCCCTCGATGGGTCCGATACCGAGGCCCTGTTCTGGCTCGGCCGTGAGCAGCTTGAAGAAGCCTGGGGGTTGCTGGGGGGCGACAGAGTGGCCAGGGATATCGGTCGCGCCGTCCTCGACCGATCGCTCGAGAATCTGATGGCTGCAGACCATGGCGCCGAACCACGGGCCGCCGATTGGTTGCTGCAGGCCCGCTTCAGCCGCTGGCAGCTGGGCTCCCCTGGGGACGGCGAGCTGGCCACGGACACACTGGCCGCTGATCTGGAGCGCCGTTGGGCCGAAGAGGCTCGGCCCATGGCTGCGTACCTCCGCGGCCACATGGCCAGGGCGCAAGGCGGTGAGGGCGCGCTGCCCTGGCTGGAGCGGGCGGCGCGGGCTGCTCCCGAACGTTCCGCGTTCGCTCTCGATTGGTGCCGAGAGTTGGCCGGCACGGGAGACAGAGATGGCGCGGTCAGCGCCTGGCAGGCAGCGCGCAATGCCACAGACTGGGAGCTGGCCGACCTGCTGGCGGCGTTGCTGGTGGCCCTGCCCTCTACGGTCGACGCGGGCCGCCGCCTGGACCTGCTCGACGGCCTCTTCGCCGAACCTGAGCTGGCCAGTGACGCCTTGCTGGCCTGGCATCGCGCCCATGCGTTGGGCCTGCTCGATCGCCGGGAAGACGCTGCCGCCGCCTTCGCAGCGGGCACCGCCGGGCGCACCGCGGCCATCGACCGGGCAGAGGCTTCCTATCTGCGCCTGCTAGGCCGCACCGCCGAAGCTCTGGAGCTGCTCTTCGCCAGGGCCAGGGAACGACACTGGGACTGCCTCGACGACGCGGTCTCCATCGCTGACGGCCTGGCCATCGCCGGAGACTACAGCGCTGCTCTGGAGGCCTATGAGACCGCTCTGTCCATCGAGCCCCGGCACGAGCTGGCCCTCTGGCACAGGGCCCTGGCCCGCTGGCATGCGGGCCAGGATGCCGCCGCAGCCGCTGCCTGGGCAGATCTGATCACGCGCTATCCCGGCCGTTCTGACATCACCAATGATGGCGCTCTGGCGGCGTGGGGGGTGGGCGACCTGGCTCTCGCGCAGGAGCGGCTGGAGCAGGCTATGAGTTGGCCGGGCTCAGAGGACGCCCAGGAGAACCTGGCGGTGTTGCTCCTCGAATCGACTCCAGGCGACCCTCAGAGGGCCCTGGAGTTGCTCGACGGCGTGCTGCAGGACGATCCTCAACGTGACCGCAGCCTGACTTATCGATATCGCGCACGGCGCCTTGCCGCCACCGGGGGGCGTTGATGTCCCCTGCAAGCTGACTACACTGGTTCGTTCTGCCTAGCGCAGCCCCTGCTCACCGTAGACCCTGCCTACCGAAGCCCGAGGAGCCGTACCCATGCTCGCCACCATCCTGCTCATGCCACTCTTGCTCCTGGCAACGCCCGCAGACGACGGACTGGTGCGCTCCGGTGCCTCCGACCGCGACCTCGGCAAGATGGCCAAGGACGTCAACGCGTTCTTCGCCGCCACGGACGAGGACGACCGCTCGCAGCAGAAGGAGAGCTTGGACAGCATGACGGCGGCCCTGGCCAAGTTGGTGAAGAAGGCCAAGGGCGACCAACCGCTGACCGCGTATCTCGGTGATTGGGAAGTCATCTGCGAGCTGGCCAAGCCCATCGAACGCTCGTTCAAGAGCAAGGCGGGCAAGGGCTTCTTCAAGCACGTCTTCGAGGAGCCCTACGAGGGCACACGTCTGGCGGTGCAGCTGTCACTCCCCGCCGACTACGGCAAGAGCGAGGGTTTTCACCCCGTGATCGTCGGCTTGAAGCCGGTCCTGGGGCTGTCGGGCAGCGAGCTCGAAGAAGCGGTGGCCAGCCAGGCCGCGGCGCTCTATGGCGATTTGCTCGAGAGCCACGTGGTGATGGTCTTGCTGGGCCCCGAGAGTGGCGATGGCCGGAAGGCCGTGACCACAGAGATCGATGATTCGTGGATGTCCAACGAGGGCCTCTACGCATTCTTCACGTCTTATCGAATCCTCTTGGAGCAGGTGCGCTTCGATCGCTCCCGAGTGGTCCTCGATGGCTGGGAAGGTGCGGGCAGTGACGCGTTGCGGCTGATCACCAGCGCGCCGTCGTTCTTCTCCGGGGTGATCGCCCGAGGTGGCGAGACAGGGTCCGCTGACTTGATCCTGGCCAACCTGTTTCACCTCTCGCTGCTCTACGTCCACACGGCCGATGACGACGCCAGCGGTCTGGAGGGCGGCGTCGATGGAGTGACGATCAGGATGGTGGAGGAGAGCGGCTCCCTCGCCGAGCCGTCCGACGACACGCGCAGCGCCATCAGTGAGTGGTTGATGCCGCTCACGAAGAACCTGGCTCCCCTGCAGATCGACTATCGCCTGGGTGACCTGCGCAACCAGAGCATCAACTGGTGCAAGGCCTCTGTGATCAACAAGCGGGTGACGGCTGGCCCTGGTGACCCGGACTTCCCCCGCTTCACGGCGAGCATTGATCAGGACAAGAACGAGATCTCCATCGACGCGGTGAACGTGCTGGAGATGGAGGTGTACCTGTCGGACGCCCTGGTCGACATGAGCCGCCCCGTGACCATCGTGGTCAACGGCGAAGAGAAGTGGTCCAAGATGCCGAAACCATCCTTGTACGTGCTGCTCGAGAATCGATTCTTCAGCGACTCGGGTGACTACGGTCTCTACACCCAGCGCGTGCGCGTCGAGGACATCGATGCCAACGTGCCGGGGCGCGACGACTGAGCGAGACCGTCGAAGGGCGCGTGAGCCACTCTCCGTGGTTGTTGATCTTGCTGGCAGCGACCACGGGCGCGTCGGTGATGATCGTCGAGGTCATGGGCGTGCGGCTCATGGCCCCGTGGTTCGGTCAGAGCCAGCTGGTCTGGACGCACGTCATCGGCGTCGTGCTGGCGTCCCTCGCCGCCGGACAATGGCTGGGTGGGCGCTGGGCTGAGTCGGGGAGGGGGCCAGGGCCTACGTCCCTCCTGCTGGGGGCTGCCGGGCTGTCCCTGGCCTTGCCTGACCTGGTGGCCTGGCTGAGCCAGACGGTGCTGCCTGACGACCTGCCTCTGCTCGAAGCCTATCCCTTCGTGACCACGGGCAGCCTGTTGGTCTCCATCGTGGGGTTGGGCCTGCCCATGGCGGCGTTGGGAGCTGTCACTCCCTGGCTCGTGCGGCTGTCCAGAGACGCGGGGGTGGCACCGGCTCGGGTCACCGGGCGGATCCTGGCAGCCGGGACCTTGGGCAGCCTGGCAGGCACGTTTGGCGCGACCCACGTGCTCTTGCCTGCTCTGGGCTCAGCCGGTGCGGTGCGTGGTGCGGGAGCATTGCTGGCAGTGGCTGGCCTGGTGATGCTCTTCCTCACCCGGCGCAGGAGCAGCCTCGCTGCCTTGGTGGCGCTGATCGTCGTGCCCTCGTTGGCCGGGACCTTGCCGGACTCCAAGCCCCTTGACGGTTTGCTCGAAGAGGTCGAGACGCCCTACCAGTGGGCGCGAGTGGTGCAGCAGCCCGACGGCACTCGGCAGCTGCTGCTCAACGAGGGGCTCGACTCGTTTCATTCGGTGTGGCAGCCCACGGGAGTGTTGACCGGGCTCTACTACGATGCGTTGTTGTACGCGGCGGCTCTGTCCCCACGGGCTGACGACGATCGGCGGCACGTCATGGTCGTGGGCCTCGCCGCTGGCACGTTGGCTCGGCAGGTGTTGGCTCTCGACGGGGACGCGGTGGTACGAGGCGTCGAGCTCGACACGGAGATCATCGCCCTGGGCAAGCGCTGGTTTGAGCTCCCCGAGCAGACGCAGATCGACGACGGGTACGACGGGCGCGTGGTGCTCGACCGGGTGCCCGACCGCTATGGCGCCATCCTTGTAGATGCTTACGCACAGCAGATCTACTTGCCACCGCACCTGTGTTCTCAGGAGTTCTTCGAGGTCGTTCGCCAGCGCCTGTTGCCAGGAGGAATCGCGGCCCTGAACATCGGCGGCCTCACCGTAGAAGACCCGGTAGTGGCCGCGGTGTCGGAGACCTTCGCGAGGGTCTTCCCCGGCGCTCTCCAGGGGCGCATGCCAGGGACTCGCAACATCATCGTCCTGGGCTTCAAGGGGCAGCCCGCTGACCCGGCCACCACCCAGGCCGCCTTGACCGACTGGGGGCTGCTGCCAGCCCTCGCCTGGATGGTGGATGGCCAGCAGCTCAGCGAAGTCGAGCAAACGGGAGCGCCCCTGCTACGGGACGGTGATGCTCCCATCGAGTCTCTGGCCCATGCGAGCTGGAGCGGCGAGTGGGGAGGCTCGATCGCCGCGACGCTGACGTCCAGTGGTTCGCCGACCCAAGACCTGGAGCGAGGCCGGCGGCTGCTGCTCGCCACTCGCTGGTCTGGAGCCGAAGCCCTGTTCAAGACGGTGGCCTCGGCGGGCGACGCGGCGCAGCAAGAAGAAGCCCTGTTGCTCCTGGGCAACCTGGCCTATCTGCGAGATCAACCCGCCCAGGCCAAGGTCCATTACGAGCAACTGCTGCAGCGGTCCCCACTCGGCCCAGACTCTGGTATCCGTCAGGCCGCCGAGCAGAACTTGACCATGCTGGCTGACCAGCTGACCCGGACCCAGCGTCTGGCGCAACGTCAGGAGCAGCTCAACAACTGGACATGGGGGGCGGGCTTGGCTGGCCTGGCCGGTTTGGTGTTTGCTGGCCTGGTCACCATGCGTCGGTGAGACGGGAGGGGGGCAGCGCTACAGGTCGCTGTCCTCTTGCTGCTCCGGTCGACGGTGTTTCTCACCAGGGGGGCCGTTTCGCTCAGACAGGGTCGGCGGGGCCTCCACACTCGCTGCAGACCCCCCTGGTGAGAAACACCGTCGACCTCATTGGTGGAGGGACAGCGACTGTGGCCCTTCGGGGGGCGTTTTTCTGGGGGTTGGCCACGCTCTCGCTCTGAGGTTCGTGGAGGGCCTGGCTGCTTGCGCTGCACCTTGCCATCTTTGATTCGGAGACGGTTGGGCAGCGGATCTTTCGGCGTCTTAGGGGAAGTGCGAGCAGTGCGACGACCGGTGCGGTGCCGTGCGAACGAGCCGCGCCTGGTGCTGCGCTGGGTCAGGCTGCGGTGGTCTCAGCAACGCAGCAGCGAACCTCTGGAAGGCCACAGTCGCCTGCCCCACAACCGACGAGGTCGCGCTCAGAGACAGCGATCAGTGGCGCTGACTCCACCTACGAGCAGCGGGGTGGACCCCGAAGGATCCACCCCGCTGGGTGACGGACGAGTGTCCGGGTGATCAGAGGATGTCGAGCACTTCCTCGATCGACGGGGTCTTGGCCCGGTAGTTGTTGTTCGCGCTGATGATGGCGTTCCAGGGCAGCGGGGTCTTCTCACCCACCAGGCCCAGGGCCACACAGGCGAAGGCACGAGTGATCGTGTTCTTGCCATCCTTCATGGCGATGTCCTTCAGCGGCGTGATCGAGTCACGGTCGCCGATCAGGCCCAAGGCCTTGGCCACAGCTGAACTGACACCCAGGGTCTGAGCCCCTTCGAGAGTGTCGATGAGTGTGGTCACAGCCTGGGTGTCGCTCATCAGACCCAGACCCGTCGCAGCCTGCAGACGCAGGGTGGGCGAGGTGGCCTTGTTCTGGCAAAGACCGCGCAAGGCGTCAGCCGCTTCGTCGTACTTCAGGAAACCGAGCGCCACGCCAGCGTAGCCCCGGAAGTCCTGCTGCTTGTTGCGGTTGAAGTCGTCGAAGATCATGTCGCCAGCGCTCTTGGCATCGAGCAAGCCCAAGGCCACCGCGTAGGCGCTCTTGAACGACGGGTCAGACTCGTCTTCGTAAGCGGCGACGAGGCGATCGATCACCTGGGGGTGAATCTCGGTGTGGGGACGGCTGTAGATGGCCGCCGCGATACCAGCCCACGAACGATGGCTCTTCTGCTTGCCCTTGCCCTGGAGCTCCTTGGACAGCAGGCGGTAGATCTCGTCGTGGAGCTCCTTGTTGTCCTCGAAGTTCTCGTCCCTTGAGCCGATCTGAGCCAGCGAGATGATGGCGAAGTGACGAGTCTGGGCGTCCTTGCCCTCTTCGATGTACTTCGTCAACGCCTCGACCACATCGGCGTCTTCCATGGTGGCCAGCTGGCCCAAGCCAATGGCTGCGGACTCGAGCACGATGTTGTCCGTGTCCCGGTTCGTGAAGGTGGCCAGCAGGGCGGGCACCGAATCGGCGAGGCCGAGCTTGCCCAACGACGTGGGGATGAAGCTCTTGATCAAGGGGTCAAGGCGACGGTTGTCGAGCTGGGCGAGCAGGAACTCCTGCACCGCCTTCGCCTTGGGATGATCAGCCTCGACCATGCCCAGGCCGACGATGGAGCAGATCTTGATGTCCTTCTCCGTGTCGCCGAGGCGCTCGACCACGCTCATCAGCGAGTCGATACCGCTGTCATCGCCGATCAGACCCAGCGAGAGACCAGAGAAGGCGCGCACCAGCCAGTGGATGTTGCCGCCACCGATCACGCGCCGCCCGGCCGAGCTGTCCTGCAGGATCTCCTGCAGGTTCTGAACCGCAGCGCCTGAACCGAGCACGCCCAAGGCGAGAGTGGTCGAGGACTGCACAGACAGATTGTTGTTCGAGAGCAGGGGGATGGCCGCGCCGACAACGGTGTCAGCCATCGTGTCGTCCGTCGTGCGGCCCAGGGCCAGCACGGCGGAGTCGAGGATGTCCCGGTCGTCCGTGCTGGACAGCAAACCCATCAGGGCAGGGATGACCTCGTTGTTGATCTGGTTGCGATCGGGGCGCCGGGTGGAGGACGAAGCTGCTTTGCGTCCGCGACCAGTGAGCAGGCCCGCAGAGCCAGACACGTTGGAGGTCTTCTCCAGACGGGACTTCAGGTTCAGGAAGCGGTCCTTGTTGTTCTCCCACCAGAACTCCCAGATCGCGAAGCCTTTGAGATCGTCGGCTGCGCCAGCAGAGGTGGTCGCGCCCTTGCGGCCAGAGCCGCCGCGGACCACTCGGCCACCACCAGTACGAGAGGCGCCGCTGGACGCGCCGCCTGAGGCTGCTGCGCCGGGGCCAGGTGCAGCTGCACCACCGGGGTTCGTGGGAGGTGCGACGGTGCCACCTTGGCCGGAAGCTCCGCTGCCGGCATCAGAAGGACCCTTGTACTGCCCGCCATGGGCAAACACGGGGGTGGCAACCAGGACGGTTGCGAGGACGACTGACAAGAATGTGCGCATGGTGGGTATTCCCAGTGCGATGGTCGATTCGGGGTGGCAGACCTGACGATCGCAGCACATCTGCGAGATCCGGCGCGGCCAGAGCATACAAAACACGCCGAGGGATCATCGGAACCCTCAACTGAGACCGGTCGCCACTCGGCTCCCGATACGGGGGCAGGGCGGCTGGCTGTGAGAACGCGCCCAGCCGGCGGAGCGGATGGCCTCAGAACAAACCTTTTTGGATTGTTTTGAGAACTTCAGAGGACCGGGGCGTCAGCTAAGCCCGGTGGTCCTGGGATCGACGACCCGTCGGACAGCCTGAACGGCGTCGATGGGGAAGTCGAAACGGGTCTCATCGACCGCATTGACGATGCTGCCTGTCCTGCGGATCGGATTTCTGATGACATTGCCTTGGAGCCTGCGTCCATCCTCGAGATGGACTTCGACCCATTCGACGCGTTCGGCCGACTCAACAAAAGCAACTGCCGCGGATTTCTCTTTGCGGACCATGGATCGTCCCTCCCACGGAATGATCTGCCGGTAACTGACCGCCACGTACACGTTCCGACACTAGGAAAAGCACAAGATATGCCGGTGGCAGATTTGCCGCAACCCTAGATGTGGTATGGCTGTCTGTGAGCGTTCGTAAGTGACGGATATGAAACAACTTGAAATCGTCGCAAGGGCTCTCGGTGAACCTCTTGAGAGGGCCTTCTCTAGCGTGGCCGACAGGGTATCGCCCGTCGAAGGGGCGTGAAATGCCCGTTTGCGGGCCCTGCCGGAGGCCTTGATGGAGGGGCAAAACACCAGGGAAACACGACTCCCTGACCTCGGGCCCGGTATTTGAGCCGGGCCGAGGGTAGGATCTCCGGCTTCGCCCGTTCGCAGAGCCAGGAATGCTGGAGCCCTTCGTGTCCGATCGTGTCGGTGTCTGGATTGTCGGTGCCCTGGGTGGCCTCGGCACCACGATGGTCTTGGGGGCTCGGGCCGTGGCTCGGGAGTTGGTCTCAGACACGGGGCTGGTGACCAACCGCCCCGAGTTTGCCAGCCTTGACCTGGTCGACCTGGACCAGTTGGTCTTCGGCGGCCACGAGGTGCGGGTCTCCAACTACTGGGAGAGCGCCTACCAGGTCTACAAGCTGAGCGGCTCTCTCGACCTGGAGGTGATCCAGGAGCTGCGTTCTGAGCTCGATGAGATCTCCAAGAACCTCCGCCCCGGGACCATCGTGAACAGTGGTGACGCCATCGAGTCCCTGCTCACGGACAAGGACGCGGGCGAGCCGGAGCCCCTGGCGGACACGGTGGCCAGACTGCGCAAGGACATCCGCGAGTTTCGCGAGGCTCATCAGTTGCAGCGGGTCGTCGTCGTGAACCTGGCCTCCACCGAGCCTGACCTGACCCTCGGCGATGACGGCCTATCAGAGTTGGCCACGCCCGCCGACCTGACCAGGATCATCAACGCCGATGGCCGGGACCAGGTGCGCCCCTCCATGCTCTACTCGATGGCCGCGTTCGAGGAGGGCTGCGGCTACCTGAACTTCACGCCGTCCATGGCAGCGCTCTGCCCGGCCCTGGCCAGTCTGGGTGTTGAGCGCGGCCTGCCCTTCATGGGCAACGACGGCAAGACGGGGGAGACCCTGGTGAAGAGCGCCCTGGCTCCCATGTTCAAGTACCGCAACCTGCAGGTGCTGTCATGGCAGGGCTACAACATCCTGGGCGACAGAGATGGGCAGGTGCTGTCTCACGGCGACAATCTGGCCAGCAAGGTGCGCAGCAAGGACGCGGTCTTGCAGGGCATTCTCGGCTACCCGCTGCACACCCACGTGGGCATCGACTATGTCGAGTCGCTCGACGACCTGAAGACCGCCTGGGACTTCATTCACTTTCGCGGCTTCCTCGACCACAAGATGTCCATGCAGTTCGTCTGGCAGGGTTGCGACGCCATCTTGGCCGCGCCTCTGGTCCTGGATATGGTGCGCTTCCTCGACCTGGCGCTCCGTGACGGACAGGCCGGACCCCTCTCCCATCTGGCCTGCTACTTCAAGTCGCCCCTGGGCGTGGGGGAGCACGACCTCCACCAGCAGTTCCATTCGCTGATGGACTTCCTGGCCAAGCGCAGCGAAACGAAGGCCGCCGCGAGCGAGCCGTAGCAGCCCGCGCTCACCGCGGTGGCGGGGCGCACCCCGATCAGGTGAGGTCAGAGATGATCTTCGCCAGGGCGCCCAGGTCTTGTTCTTCCAGGATGTGATCAGCCTGGTGAGGGTGGATGCCCGCCGCCAGCATCTGGGTGTGGGCGCTCTTCCAGGAGCGCTTGATCTTGGCCTCGCTCGTCTCGAGGTAGAGGTTGCTGACGATCTCGCCCAGTTTCTGCAGGGCGATGGTGTCCCTGTTGTCGTAGTAGCGCTTGATCACGCCCTTCTGGTACTTCGAGTGCTCAGGCATGGGGTGTCCTCATCATCAGGGTGAGTTCCGGTGGGCCAGCATGGCACGGTAGACATCCAGGATCTGCTCGCAACTGCCAGCAGCAGGAAAGCCCCGGGCCCGCTCGCGATTCTGCTCTCGTACGGCGCTGTCGTCGGCTTGGTCCAGCCAGTGGCTCAGGGCCGCTGCCAGATCGTCGGGGTGCACCGGGCAGGGGAGGATGGTGCCGTGTGTGCCCTCGTCGAGAATCTCGGCGGCGCCGTTCATGGCAGAAGTGACCACGGGCAGGCCGCTGGCCAGGGCCTCCAGGGTGCTGTTCG
>Ga0114933_10001636_pt1 | contig 24604 bp, 23 predicted proteins | sample 4SBtaG_FD_89691 | JGI IMG/M metagenome (GOLD analysis project Ga0114933, IMG submission 89691) | Deep subsurface microbial communities from Kolumbo volcano to uncover new lineages of life (NeLLi) - 4SBTROV12_W25 metaG | ecosystem: Environmental > Aquatic > Marine > Volcanic | place: Kolumbo... | reverse complement strand
CAATATTACAAACTCATTAATTCCATAATGAGAATAAGTTTTCATAATGTGCCATAAAATAGGCTTGCCACCAACCTCAACCATTGGTTTCGGCTTAATATCCGTTTCTTCACTAAGGCGCGTCCCAAAACCACCCGCAAGTATTAATGCTTTCATGTTATTTTCCTTATTTTTGAATACATAACTTATATACCTTTAAAAGATCCTTATAACTTCTTTCCCAGTCAAAAGTGCAGGCGTAATTTTGGGACTTTTTAAGTTCATTATAGCCAACACCATTCTGTATTACTTCTTGCATCAAATCTAACAAGTTTTTTTCATTATTGTCAAAATACTGAACATATTCCCTTCCAATCTCCCTTGAAACCGGAATATTAGAACTCAATACCGGTGCACCACAAGCCATACCCTCAAGCAAAGGAAAGTTAAAGCCCTCATTAATAGAAGGTATTACAACTGCAGTAGAATTTTGAATCAACTCAACTACACGCTTTTGACTAACCATTCCATAATCATGAATTCTAGACTCAATACCTAACTCTGCATATCTAGATTTTTCCGACTTAATAGTGTGGTTGTTTTGCCCAAATACATATAGTTTATACTCTGGATAAGATTTTTTTAGTAAAGAAAAAGCTCTTAACAATAAATCATAATTTTTATGTTGATTTCTTCCGCCAATAAACAAAAAATACTTATCTTTTTTTTGCCTAATGTCAACATTAAAAAATTCTTCTGATAGCCCATGATATATAACATCGATTTTATCTTCAGCCCATGGATAGTGCTTAACTATAGATTGTTTTGACGCTTCAGAAACAGTAATAATTCTATCGGATATTTTTAAAGAATGATATATCCCTATTACATTATCCCAATACCCAACACCTTTTTTCAAAGTATTTTTTTGATCCCAAAAAACCATATCATGAATAGTGGTAACAATCTTTGTGCCTTTTGGTTTAATTAATGGATTTGAAAATCCAGTTGAATGAAATATATCCGCCTTTTTAATATTTTTTTTCGGCAAAAGAAGACTATTAACAATATACAAACTTAAAAATTTAGAAAAAATTCTATTGGAGCTACTTAATTTACTAACAATCTCTCCGTTACAAAAATTTACACCTCTTAAAAAAACCATTGTAGTGTTTTTGGCAAGCGTATTTCCGAAAAATGAAGCATTTAGTTTAGTGTTACAAATTTTCTTAAAATGCTCCTCCCACATTCTAGATGTACCACCACACTCTTCCTTTTCAAAATAAATCAGATCATAAAAAATTTTCATATACTCATCGGCCTTGCAAGTTTAAAGTTTACATTTATGTAAATCAGAAGCATGTCCTAATAGTGGAATTACCCATAATATTATTAACAAATTTTCTATAGGAGAAAAAATACCTCGACAAAATAGTCTTGAAAAATCTTGGAAAAAATTTATATTTTCCTTGTCTTATAATCGCGAAAAACAACTTCACTTCATATTTTGTCCAAACCAGAATAAGCAATGGCACTAGCAATTGCCACATTGCATTGTTAAATTCTTGGTTGTGATTATAACTCCTAATCTCCTTTCTCATTAATGAGCCCATAACAATCCTGTCAACAATTGATAAATCAACCAACCATTGCTTTTGAGTATTTTTATACCTAGACGAATCAAAGACTTTATTAATTCCTACAGAAACACTATCCCCATTCCATATTTTTCCATTCCATGTAGATTTTAACAATACGTCTGAAAAGGCAATGCCTAGCCAAGAAGATAAAGATCTTAAAATTTTTTCAGGATTATCATGCAGCTTTTCTAATACATTTACCCTTATATTTTTATCTTTAATTTTTTCTAATCCATTAAACCCATCAACAGATGCTCTAAAAAAAGCACTCGCAGAACCGATGCTTGTCTGAGATAAATGATAAATACTATTATGATATTTCATAATAGTTACACCCCATATTCTTGGATCTCGCACGCAAGCTATCACCTTTAACCCTGGAAAGTCACCAATTAAATGTGGTATATACTCAGGCCAGTGCACTTGATGTAATAGAATTTTTTTAGTTTTTAAATCCTCGCCCCTTGCAAGGGAAAATGCACCATATGTTGCAAGCAATGCATTTCGACTTGTAAGTTCATTACTTCCAATTAAACAAACTGCATGATCAACAAATACATCTATATCAACCACATTACACTCATTATGATTCTTTCCAAGAAGTCCTTTGGACTCTAGGTCGTCATATTTTGAATTAAACTTATGTAGATGAGACCAAGCAAACTCATAAAAAAAGTCTCTAATATTAATATTGTCGAGCCTATCGCCATCAACATCACTACCTACTCCCGCAAGTAAGTTCTTAGTTCCATACACACTATGTGCTCGATAATAAAATTCATGAAAAAACAGCCAGCCATCAAATGTCAGCACTTGAGGGTGGAAATCAAGAAGGCTTTGTAAAAAATCAGTGCCAGGTCGAGGAGAAGTGGCAACAATTGTCACCACATCAATGGAGTTTAATACATCCCAATGTTCACTAGTCATAATAATAATAATTATTTTTCTGCTATAACTCTAATCACCATCGGATCCTCGTCTTTATACACGGCTAGTCCTTTCTCCTCAACCTGAAAAACAACCTTAAACCCTACATTTTTCAACCTTTCTATTAACTCATCAAGGATAATAAAACGCCTATAGTGTCCACTAATTCTCTCTGTAGGGCTCAACACATCGCCATCTTGAAACATATTATCATTTATTGATCGGCACTCAATAAAAAACATGCCTTTCTTTTCTAATATTTGATACACCCTATTCAACAGATCAACTTCTTCTTCTAAAGGCATTGCATGTATCACAAATCTTGAATATGCCACGTTTATTTCATACTTATTAAGATGTGGAATATCTGACACTAGGCCTTGTGTAAACTCAATATCCAATTTGGAATAATGAACTTTACATTGCTTTATCGCAGAAGCACTCCTGTCTATTGCAATAACCCTGTGCCCATTTTTTGAAAAGAATTGTGAATCTCTGCCATTTCCACAGCCAATCTCAAGTATTGTTTGTTTATTTGGAATTTTTCCATGGACAAAAGTAGCAAATGGGGACTCTATAGATGTGCCTGTATTACTATAATATTTGTCCCAATATTTAGTCCTGCCATTGTCAGACGGACTGTCATTTCTCTTTAGGAAGAAATTAACAATTTCTCTAGAGGCTGTTGTTGGAGTTACTCTATCATGATTGTTAATTATTAAATCTGCAGATTTTGGGATGTCGTAATAATCATCACTTAATAAGTTGCTTTTATATATGTTTTTAGTTTTTTTATCTCGCCCTACTCTTTGTTCTATAGGAACATCTAAATACACTTGAGTAATATTTGAAATATTGTCTGACGCCCAACTTTTAATAGTGTCAAACATTGCGACAGCCGACAAAATAACGACAAAATTTTGGGACACTAGGTGACTACAAAGCTTAACATACGTATGCGCAAGTTCAATACGACTATCTCTTTCAAACCCCCACTGATTGCCAAAGATTGACCTTAAATCATCGCCATCAAGATGAATTACCCTTAATCCTAAAGTTGACAACTCATGGTACACTTTTCTTGATACCGTAGTCTTTCCAGATGCTGAAAAACCAGTTATCCAAATCATGCCTGATGTAATATTTGTATTTTTTTTCATTTTTTATATTATTAGCTTGTGATTTTTTTAAATTATAGTCAGGTCTATTCAGTATAGGCGAATGAAATACCCTGCCCAACAAAAAAACAATAGGAAGTTATTCGCCCAACTCTGAACATCCCTGCCCTCTTACTACTTCTAAGAGGTTAATTTAAGTATTGTGGAGATTTTTTTATTGTGATAATCATTTATCAACTTTTTATAATCCAAATCATTTAGTGTTATCCCATTAAATATTTTACCTTTATTCAATCTCACGTCATTCTCATCAAGAATTGCTTTCTTCAACTCGTGCGCATCTCTAGAAATAGTACTTATTTCCAATATAGATTCTCTAATCATTTTTTCTGTAAACCCCAAACTATATGGCTCATAGACGTAATAAGGAGTTTCTTGATATACTGCCTCAATAATTGCTGTACTCATCTGACCAATGACAAGACTAGAATCCATTAAATAGTCAGAGAACTCTCCAAAAATCATTTTAACGTCAATATAATTATTTTTATCTAACAAATCTCTCATCAATTGATTTTCTGTTTCTCTATTAAATGGCTCAAATCCAGGCTTCATTTTAACTTTAATATCTTTATATCCCAAATTCGACAATACATCAACTACATCAATTACGTACTTATATTTTTTATCCCACCTGCAATAAGGTGAAAATATATACCCATAAGGGAATAAGATGATGGCAGACCTACCTATACCTTTATCCTTTTTAGCTCTATGGGTTTGAACAACTGGAGGATATATTTTAATAGTCTTTATATCATCAAATATACTCCTATATAAATCCCCGACATAATCACCCATAATTGCAAAATAATCAGTTACTTGATTTTTGTTATGCATAAATAAATATTTATCTAAAGAGAACATAAACCCATCTTGAACGAACATTATTGGCACTTGCTTTAATCTTGCGATTCTACAAAGAACTTGGTATTCTGCAGTCGAATAACCCGGAGAGACAATCATAGAGGGTTCATAATATTCAAACATTTCTCTATATGCGCAATATATCTTTATAAACTTTTCTCTATGTTCTAAATACTCTTTTTGAACTATTTTTGTAAATAAATTTACCAAATCGCATTTAATACTACTATCAATATTAAATCCTACTAGGATCTTTTCTATATTATAAGAGATGCTACCTCTGTCAATATCATATGGAAATATTTGCTCTGCATGATTCAAATGCTCAAGCCCACTACTTAAACAAAAAGTCCTTACTGGATTGAATTTATTGATATTAAGGCAATTAGTGTTCTTGACTTTCTTATACGTCCAGTCATTAATAATCAGCACCTTTCCTTTTAAATATCTTAAAAATGGCCTCTGCAAGATCCTCAGAATCTTAGAAAAAAAAATATGGATTCTTGGTCCTGAAACCAGCCCTCTAAGGGGGGATGGCGTTATATGTCGATCAAACTCATTATCACTATGAAAAAACTCTACACTATCAGCAAAATACTCTGTAACCAAAGATAGTGAATCAGGAATATTATTAGAAATTAAAATTTTGTCGTATTTATTAGTATATTTATTAAATGCAAAATAATATCGCAATGCTGATGAAAGCTCCACCAAAACTCTACGATTAAGCATAGCGCCAATACTAATCTCCTGGATTTTGCCCGTACTTGCTACATCATTCCCATACCACCCTAGCGAAATCTCTCCAACCAAATCATACAAGTCAACCTCTGGACTTGGATAATCTAAAAAATAATCCAAATTTAAAGATCTGTTTTCTTGAATTATTGGATATGCGCCAGCTATCCCTGAAATTTCATCACCTTTTAAAAGGTAAGTATCCTTAAGGGATGTTAATAATATGGCATTCATTACTACTACCCCTCTTACAGATAAAGTTATATTAGAAGTTACTTAACTAGTCGCTCTATGAAAAATCCTTCGGCAACTTTAATGCCTGCAAGACTGCCTCTAAATTTTGCTAAATTCACAACTGATTCATAAGAGCGAGCATGTGGATATTCTTGCATTTCGTTATCATAGTGTTGTAGTGCTTTTATTTTTTTTTCCATAAAACCACTCACGTTGATGAAATAATTAGAATTAAATGCGGCACCCATGCTTGGTGACTGCCAATGTGTTGCCGATAAAATTTCGAAACTATAAATTTCTTTAACGCAAAAATTAGGCTGTGGACGGCAAGCAGTCATTACTGCCTTATGCGTTATTTGGTGATCAATATTTAAATCACCAAAGTGATGGGTGTAAATAATACTTGGCTGAAAATCTTCGATTGATTTTTCAACTTCTTTAACAATTCTTAGTAAGGAAATAGTATCTAATTGGTTATCAGGAAAGTTTAAAAAAACCGGCTTCTCACACCCTAAAATTTCTGATGCTTTGTACGCAGAAGAATCTCTATTGCTTGAATTTTCACGAGAACTAAAGCCGTCTGCTATAAACACAGTTTGGACCGTATCACCATTCTGTGTATGCTTTGCAATGGTTGCTCCACACCCTAAAACTTCATCATCAGGATGAGCAACAATAATCAATACTTTATTCATATTTCTCCAACATAGATATCATATCATCAGCACCAATATGTTGATTATCCTTAAGAAGTTTAACATCTCTCATTAAACAATCAAGCGCATCGTTTGTAATTGAAATACCGGACTCTTCTAAAATATACTTAACTCCGTGCTTGCCTGAGTACTTACTAATAACAATACCTTTTCCTTTAGCACCAATATCTGCAGGCTTCATAATTTCATAATTCTCTGTACATGCCAAAACACCATGTTGATGCATCCCGGAACAATGCGCAAACGCATTTTCCCCAACAATTGGCTTATTTTTAGATATTGGAGAGTTTGTGAATTTTGATACTAAATCACAAGTATTAGTAAGTAGTCTGGAGTCAATATCAGTAAACACACCTAATTTTTCTTTCCTTACTTGTAGGGCCATGACAATCTCTTCAAGAGATGTATTCCCAGCTCTTTCTCCAATACCATTAATCGTACATTGAATCTCTTCGGCACCAGCCGAAATAGCAGACACAGTATTAGCGACAGCAAGTCCTAAATCATTATGGCAATGAATTCCTACTTTTGATTTAGACTTAAGAGACTTAACAATAATTTTAATTGCCTCGCTCATTTCTTCTGGCAGTGAATAGCCTACTGTATCTGCATAAGTTACTATTTTTGCACCACATTCAGCAGCAGTATTAAACGCATCTATCAAATAATATCGATCGGCTCTACTGGAATCCTCTCCAATCCAAGAAACTTCTGGCACTAAACCCTTTGCCATATTTAAACCATCTCTGATTAACTCAAGTCCTTGCTCCCTATCCTTCCCCAACCTTGTATGCAAATGCAAGTCACTCACCGGGGTTACGATTTGTATTCTACCTTTTTCATAGCCATTCAATGCCTTAGCTGCCACTTCAATATCTTTCTTGGTGGCTCTAGCAAAGGCACATATCGAAATACCTTTAAACTCTTCAGATAACACTCTTATCAAATCAAAGTCGGTCTTAGATGCAATTGGAAAACCTGCTTCAATAGTGTCTACATTTAGTCGGTAGAGTTGCCTTGCAACCTCTAGTTTTTTTTCTAAGCTAAATGCAGATCCAGGAGATTGCTGCCCATCTCTTAAAGTTGTATCAAAAATATTAATATTTCTCATGCGGAAACACTCATTATATTATTAACATCTAGCAATACAGTTAGATCGGATTTTATACGTATATTTGGAACTTTTTCACCAAGTAAAGCCAATATTGCAATATCTATTACAGGAATACCGGCAGTTAAAGAAGCCGCTAAGCTGCCACTAGGCCTAGGATTTACCTCAACAATGCAAGGCTCTCCTTCTGAATTAGTCATTAAATCAATATCATGCAAACCATCAAGATTTAAAATTCTAGCAATTTCAACGCAATAGTCTTCTATTGCTTTGTTGTTTAAAATTTTATTCCCTTGAAATGGGATTCCAGATGGATTTATTCTCTCTCTAACCACTACAGTTTTTACACTTCCTTCAACTGCCATTATATCTACATCATAAGCTGGAACTGTTAATACTGGCATAATAAGTCCGTCTTTATATACAGCCTTTTTTAGCAATTCATTTGTGAATTCTTCTTTGTCAACTATTGACTCTCTCATCCCACTTCCTAACCAAGAAGGAGGTGCGTCTTCACCTTTAAACACATAAAGACCTCGACCACCCCTACCATTGGAAGGCTTAGAAATAACTGTCTTTTGTGGATACTGGTATTTACCTAATGATTTTTTAATTTCCTCTATCGAATTAACAACCTCATATTCTGGAATTCTTAAGCCATGCTTTGACAACACCTTATATGTCTCTAGCTTGTTTGAAATCAATTCCAATGTATTGATATTACTAACAATTGTCGCTATACCTGAATCATTAAATTTATTTATATTCTTTGAAATAGATAACGCCTCTTCATCTGAACCCGGTAGAATAAAATCCACTCTTTCTTTTAGCGCAACCTCTAAAAGTTTATCATTGTATTCAGCATCACTTCCATTAGGAACTTTATAATACGAATCTAGAATATCTTTTGATTGCCCAACTGAGACACTGTCCACACCAACCAAGATATAGTTGAAGTTACCACTATTTTTCAAACATCTTATTAATGAAGGCACTGTGCTTCCACCAATACATGTAATCAATAATCTTATTGTTCTCACTGTCTCATCTACCCTGTAAATCCGTAGATTGTATTAATTGATCTGCATTTATATTTGATGCTGAAACCTTCCCAATAATACCCTCATAATATTTAGGCTCTAATCCAGAGACACCAAGTGCACTTCGTTTAATTCCTATGTTATCACTTGAAAATTTATCACCTATAACAATTGATTGGGTTGCAACAATATAACGCAAAAATTTATCTCTTGTCTCACTTATCGCATCAGAGACCATCTTCTCACTTCTGCCCATCATTGTTTCAGCTAGCCTTATACGATCAACCATTTTTTTTAATCCTTTCTCATTCAAAGAAACTCCATGATCAAAACCCTCTCTATCAGTATCTAAGGAAAAATGTTTTTCAATTAAAGTCGCGCCTGCGGCAATGGATAAAAATACAGCGTCATCACCAAGAGAGTGGTCAGAAAAACCAACAGGGCATTGATATTTATCCTTTAGCCAATTAATTGTTGATAAGTTTATCTCTTCAACCGGTGTTGGATAAACGGAAGTACATTGAAATAAAGAAATATCATTGTTTCCTGCTGATTTTGCAGACTTGATAGCCAAATCTATGTCTTCTTGAGTAGCCATACCTGTAGAGATTAATAATGGCCTCTTTAAAGAGGCTAAATACTCAATGACTGGTGTGTGAGTTAAAAGCCCTGATGATACTTTCCAATGACTAGGGTTTAATTGATTTACCCAATCAATAGTTTCCACATCGCCCGCAGTCGTAAAAATATCAAGACCGTATTCACGTGCAAAGTTAAACACCCTATGCGTTTCTTCTTGGGTTAATTCAGCACCTTTAAAAATATTGTAACTTTCTGTGCCTTTGACATAATTTGCATCAGCGTTAATTGTTTGCAATTTCACTGCATCAACTCCACATTCTGCTGCCGCAATAACCATTCTTCTACATGTATCGATATTACCTTCGTGGTTAATGCCAATTTCAGCTATGATGTACGTTTTATTTTTCATTAATAAATAAATCCTTATCTATCGCTTATTTTAAATCATAACTACTTAAATAATTATTTCTATATTTTATCCAAAAACTAGTCGATAAATTGTGACTTGCTCCGTTCTGTTGTATTCATTAAAACCCAACCCTAAAAAAATCTTATTTGATGCAATGTTACTAACTTTTACCTTTGCTTCAATAACTTCAATATTCAAACATTTTTTTTTAATTTTTTTTATTGCTTGTTGAACCACCATCTTCCCAAGTCCTTTACCTCTAAAATTACTTGAAATTGAATAATCTACAACAGCTTTTCCATCTACACAGTCAAAACGAACTTGCCCTATCTTGCCTTGATTGTTTTCAGCAACATACAAATAACTATTACTATCGTTTATTTTGTCCTTAAACCACTCTTGATGCCTTTCCCAATCGATCATACCCATATGAAAGGCGTTTTGACGTACAGCTTTATCGTTAACCCAGTCAAAAAACAACTTACAATCATTAATACTTACTTCTCTCAATGTTATTTTTTGTAAACTACCTAGATACGCTACTACTTTTTCAGTGCCCAATCCGTCACATATACTTTGAGATTTATTTGACATAAATTGCCACAAATTAAAATCATCCACCAATGCTTGAATATCATTTCTCAGATCTCTCACTATCATAGTAGCATCTAGTTGCTCCAAATTTTCTGCAATCCTCTTCTGATTTTCTGCCAAGACATACAACAAAGTCGGCAAACCCAAACAGCATCGCTCCAAAGAGGTTGTACCACTTGCCCCAATCGCCAAATCAGCTTTAAGCATCAATTCTGCCATATTGTTAGCATTAACAATAACTTCAACTTTGATATTCTTATTCTTCACATATTCTTTAATTATTTTTTTATGTTGTGATGCCCCACCCAACACAACAACAACATTAAAGTCATCATCTAACTGCTGCAAGATGTCATAAGTAACGTTATTCTTGTCGCTACCACCCATACTAATAAGAATGTTTTTTATTTCCTTAGTGTTCTTTCTTTTCTCTTTAGCTTGTTTTCTTAATTCTGAAAATTCTGGTCGTAATAGAGCATAGTCGCAACCCAATAACAACTCGCAATCACTTGGCACCTTACCTTGATAGTCTTCTTTTTGACTATCTAAATTCTGATTAAGCAATATATCACAGTCAAACTCCCTGTCTGCCAAATCATCAATCACCACTATCTTTTGTGCGTATACTCTTAACTGCCTATGCCATTTTTTGTCCAAAGAATAACTATCGACCACTAATATATCTATGTCTTCAGGAATAACCTTGATTGTTTGCCTTGCATCTTGTTCTTGAGTTGCTCCTATCCAGTTTAAATACACATCCTTTGATTGAAAGCCGTCATCTTTTGGCAGTATCAGCATTGGATAATTAATTAATGAAGTTAAACTTCCTGTTAGCTCTCTGCAAACAAAAGTAACTTGATGATTTTTTTTCTTTAGCTCATCCGCCAAAGTCATGCAGCGCATCAAATGCCCTGCACCCATTTGACTTGACGAATCTACTCGAAAAACTATATTCATCTCACTTTAAATAAAGGCTCTAGTATTTCTCCTTGTATATTCTCCAGTAAGATTTTATTATCAATATGTTTCTTGATCATTGGCAAGACTTCAGCATAAACAGCAATCAACTTGTCAATATCTTCTTTTGTATGTGAAAAACTTATGTTGTGCGAACCTAAAGTCAATATCCCGCGTTTAAAAACTTCTTGTAAAAATAAAGTCTTTATCTCGAAAGTTGTATAGCTATCTTGTTGTTTAATTTGTAGAAAATTCCAAGATGGATGTCCAGCAATAGAGAAAATATCACTTAAGCCTTCACTATCAATCAACTTTTGAAGTTGTTTTATTAGATAACCTCCAATCTCTTTAAAATGCCCAGTTATATCATGCTTTTTATACTTATCGATAACGGAGTTTGCTGCAGCCAACGATAAAGTTTCCCCTCCAAATGTACCTGAAAAGAAAATATCTTCCATTTTTTGCATTATCTCATTACTACCAACAACAACAGACAAAGGGTAGCCATTTGCCATACCCTTACCAAAAGTGGCCAAATCTGGCGTGACACCGAACAATTCTTGCGCACCACCCGTCGAATAACGAAACCCTGTAATCATTTCATCAAAAATCAATAAAGCGTTGTTTTTATGCGCCAACTCTTTAACTTTTTCTAAAAAATTATCTTTTGGATATTCAACATTCATCGGTTCCATAATCACACAGGCTAACTCTTGCTCTTGAAATATCTCTTCTAACGATTCAATATTATTGTATTCAAACTTATGTGTCAAGCCCTTAACACAGTTTGGTACGCCCAAATCTCTCGTGGTTGAGCCAATATACCAATCCTGCCAACCATGATATCCACAGACCGCAACACGCTCTTTACCCGTGTAAGCCCTTGAGACCCTGATAGCAGCACTAGTTGCATCGGTACCATTTTTACCGAATCTTACTTTTTCAGCACACGGAATAACCTCTATCAATTTCTCAGCAACTTTCATTTCTAACTTGTGTGGTAATGAGAAAATTACGCCATTCCTCATTTGCTCTTGAACAGCTTTGTCGACGTCTATATCGCAATATCCAAGCGTTACTGACAACAACGAATTAACAAAATCAATATACTCATTGCCATCCACATCCCATACTTTTACACCCTTACCTTTTTCAATAAAAAATGGCGATACACCTCTAGGGTATTGAGTTAAACTTTTGCTAAAGGTTTGTGAAGCGAGCGGAATTGACTTCAAAGCCCTATCTAATAATTGCTCTGATTTTTTAAAATTCATTTTTTATAAATTCCTCATCTTCTTTAAGCGATTTTTTCATCCCCTCACTTGCTCCAATATGGCTATTTATTTTTAACAATTCCGGCTGATTATTCAACAATTCTAAAACATCTTTCATTAAAAATTTTGGATTATCTTTATATAGATTTTTATATATTTTTTCCACCAAAATAAAATCTTCTGGCTCATCCACAGTCCAGCGCATATGCGACCAATCTTTGGCACTACAAAAATAGCCTAATTTAAACTTATCTTTTCTATGTCTAATATACAAAGTAACATGTTCTTTTTCTGACGGCAAAACTGCATTATCGCAGGCACTTTTTAAAGCTGAATAAGTAATAACTTCAACATCTAATCCATCTGGAAAAGCAGGCTTTGATCGATTATTTACATAGTCATATTTTCCCTTTATGTGGTATTGTATTGTTTGATCAATCGCCTGCCAATCCGACAGCGGGCAGTCTCCTGTTAAGCGAACTATATGTTTAGGATTGTATTGACTTGCACATTGGCAGAATCTATCAAGCACATTGTTTAAATCAACTCTAAATACCTTTATATTATTATCTTGACATATTTTTTCAATCGCATCATCAGAAACATTTGTCGAGGTTGCTACAACCAATTTGTCAATCATATTTGAGTATTGTATTCTCTCAATCTGGTGCAATAGCATTGCCTTACCTAAAATAGGCTTTAAAACCTTCTCAGGTAGGCGTGATGAGGATACTCTAGCTTGTAATATTGCTAATATCATGTTTTCCATAAACTTGGATTTAATAAATTTATGTCATCAATAGGGTAAGCGCCTAAACCACTCGAGCCTTTTGCCGCTTGCACAATTTCTTTCAACTGCCTCTCACTATGAACACCTACTAAAACTTTGTCTATTTCTGTGATATTTAATGCAAAGTTAAGTGCGTATTCCAATAAAGAAATTCCGCTTTCTTTAACCATTGCCTGATATTCATTAAATTGCTTTTCCCAAGTCTTAAAATACTTTGGTAAATTATCAAAATCCAACAATATTCCTTGCAAGAATACACTTCTAGTGTGTATTTCTATACTCTTATTTTTTAATGCACTTAGCTGTCCACCTCTAGTTAAACGCGTATCAAATACATTGAATGGCACCTGGATTAAATCAAAGTCAAAATTACTCAATAAAGAATCCACCTGCTCAGGTGAATATGCAGAAAATCCTATTTTATTAATCAACTTATCTTGCTTTAACTTATTGAGCTCTTTATACAAAGAATCAATCTCTTTTTTCTGAACATTTTTTGCACGAATCAACAGGCCATCCACACTATCAACTTGCAAATCGCTCAATGATTGCCTAAATGACTGAATGACACCATCAACACCTAATGCTAAAGACTCTATCTTTGTGACAATCTGATGGTCACTAGCCCCAACCATCCCCAAAATTTTCTCGCAATCACCATACCCTGGTGCAGTGTCTAATGTTCCAACACCATTAGCACAAGCAAAATCTAAAATATTTTTAACCTCGTTTATTGTTACCTGACCACCAGTATTTGTAAGACCATAATCAAGTCCAAATTGTGCCGTCCCTAATGCTATTTTTAACATTCCCTTACTACACGGGCATTGCCGTAATTGGAAGGTTAACGCCATTGACATAGCCTGAATTTTCAGAGCATAAATGGACTATCTGAGACGCGATATCAGAGGTTGTAACCAGTCTTTTAACAGGACTTTTAAAGGCTTCAACCTCTTTAACTCTAGCTGGAATATCATTAGTTAGATCTGTAATAGTCAAACTCGGAGAGACCATATTTACCGTAATTCCATTGCGCGCAATTTCGCTTGAAAGTGCTTTTGTATAGCCCCATAAAGCCTCCTTAGCACTAACATAAGCAGCCATGCCTGCTGGTGGCGTGGCGTATAAAGCCGATGTACCAAGAAAGACAAACCTTCCAAATTGATTCTTTTTCATATTTGGAGATAATACATTAACAAGAGATATTGCCCCTTTCAAATAAACATCCAAATAATTAGTAACATCGCTATAGGTTAGTTTTTCAGCTTGCATCAAAGTAAGAGCTGGAGAGGCTCCATGAATAACAATATCACATCTTCCCCATTTCTTTAATATGGCTTGTGCCATTAAGTCAACTTCTCTTTCGTTTGACATATTGGCATAGATTGAAATTGCCTCACCCCCTAAAGATATAATTGAATCCACAACTTCATCTGCCATGCTTTTATTGTTTTTATAATTAACAACAACCAAATAGTTCTTCTGGGCTAATTTTTTGGCTACTTCCCTCCCTATTCCTCTACTAGATCCTGTTACCAAAGCCACTTTTTTATCTGATGATTTTTTCTGTAATGGCGTGCTTTCAATATCGACAATGTTTAAAGGCTCTATTGGTTTTTGCAAATTGATAGATATAGCTGTCGTGATTTTGACTTGCGCCAAACCTGTCATAACCTTTTGTTCATTTTGATTGAAAATTTCTGTTTGCAATATTAATAGATTTGCACTTTCAGAATATTCTTTGATTGTTAACACAATATTTATTTCATCATTAACAAACACAGGCAGTAGCCAGTCAATTGTTTGCTTTATCCACATGGCGCCATTTCCAGGGAAATCCATACCAATAATTTTTGATAAATATGACAACTGAATAACTCCGTGAGAAACTCTACGAGCATAACCACGACTCTTTACAAAATCGCTATCCGTATGCATAGAATTATAGTCTTGTGAAAATTCAGCAAATTTTGCCACAACTTCTTTAGATATAACAAAACTTTCCTGATGTTTGTCCCCTACTGTATACATCATATATCTATCTTATCTTCCAAAATCATTTTAATTAATTTGACCGACAACATGTCCATCATATCATCTGGCGTCAACTTAACTTCAAACTCCGCCTCTATCGCCATAACTAATCTTATATGGGACAGAGAGTCCCACTGATCAATATTATCAGAACTACTATTTTCATCAATATTATTAATATCTACCGCCAATATATCAGATACTACTTCTTTTAATTTTTCAAAATCTATCATACTAATTCACAATCTCTTTGTTTTAATGAAATTTATTTTTTTCGGCACACTCTTTAAATCATATTCCCATATGCCGCCCTCTTTATTTATCAAGCTAAAGTTATGGTTTTTATAAAAATCTTTCGTTAAATGATTTTTTTTACTAGCTATGTATTGACCAAGCAGCTTAGTTGCCCCCTTGCCTTGTACAATATTTATAATTTCAACCAAGAAGGAACTTTCTATCTTTTTTCCAATAATCCTACAGCTCAACAAAAAAACATCTATCATCCATTCAGATTCACTTTGTCGCTTAATAATTGCCACGCCTGACAACCCATGATCTCCAAAGCAATCTTTTACAGATATATATAACACCATATGCCCCTCCTTAATAAAATCACTAATTTCTATAGTAGAGTATCTTTTAGTTGTAAGATTGAACTGGTTGGTCTTATTGGTCAGTTGTGATATTCTTTCAAGAGTAGATTTATCGGACAGCCCAACACTAACGATCATATTAAGACTTTCCAAGAAACTATCCAAGTCTTTTACACTTGCATTTAACTCTTCTCTTTTTTGATTTTGCCGAACCATTTTGGCTCTATTTTTGTCTTCGTGAGTTATTGAGAGAAAATTAAAATAGTTACAATTATGCAGGGTTTTTCCATATAGCATAGGATCTTCAGGAACATCTATAACTTTTACTTGTGGCAACTTATCAGAAACCCATTGCCTTTCAGTTGGATTATCATCAAAAAATACAATAGAATCCAAACCAATATTCAATTTTTTTGCAATCTTCTGGATATTTGTCGCCTTGTCATTCCAATTAATCTCTACAGCTGAAAAATCTGACTCTTTTAACAAGCAATCAGAATGATTTTGAAAAGCCTCAATTGCATCATCAAGGTTATTTTTACTGGAAATTGCCAGCAACACACCTTGGTTACGCAATCCAAGTATAGTGCGCTGAAAATGTTTGAACACATTTCCTGGGTAATATTCACTAATTTGTATACCACTCATGCCTTCTTCGCCAATGACACCACCCCAAAGTGTATTGTCTAAATCTAAAACTAAACATTTGTGCGGTTGATTTTTTACACTACAAATAGTTTCTGCCAAAATCTTACCGAACTCTATTTGACCTTGTCCCGAAAATGGAACTCTTGCCATAAAATACAACTTTCTATCCATCCACTCTTGTGCGCCAACCTTGCAAACCATATTCATATAGTCAATAGAGTGACAAGAGCTAATTTTATTGCACAACAATAATAGCTTTTTATTGATTTCTTGAATGTATTGGTTTTTTTGTTGCTTAATATATGAGTAAATAGAGTCCACTTCATCAATACTAATAATGGAAAAATTAACAATAAGAATATCGGCATTTGTCCTATCTCTCAATAATTCCAATATTGCTTTATGCCTCTCTATTATCTGGTGAGCAATAGAATCCAATTCCGTCTTACTGTATTTAGCAAAATTAGAAATTAAATCAGGATATATATCCTCAATCATGTTATGAATAATCACAACATCAGGGAGGGGACTATACAAACCACCATCTTTATTTAATATTTCTTGCTCAAATTGGTTAAATGGAGCGAAATAATTATTGGGAAAATACCCTCCTTTTGCCAATTCCACTGATATATACGGGTTTAGAACTTCTGATGTATAGCTTGATAAGAAGGCAATATTAATAGGTATTAGCCGCTCTCTAACAAGTCTAACTTCCGAGAGCGTTTTTGCATAATCAGCAGGCGTTTTTATTGTCTTGTCTTTAAAAAAATCTATCATGTCACTAATTGCTCCATTTATCTTTAGTGAGCCTCCACTGATGCGCTATTTTATCCTGAAATACACTTTTAGCCCGCTCTCTTACAAAGCCAAATTTTTTAAAAGTAAAAACAATCCCAAGATTCGTATCGTAACAACCACCAGTAACACTATCCATATTCAATTCATTAAACGCAAATCCCAATATAAATTTATAAGCGCTATCAGACGCCAATTTTCCCCAATAATCCGTATCACCAATCATCATGCCCATCTCAACATTGCTTTCCGTTCTATTAAAACTATAGAGGGTGGTTGTGCCAATCATCTTTGTGTCATGGTAAATCCCCCAAATATACTTCTCTTCTTGTTCATAAAATGAACTAACGTAATCACTTACTGTTTCTTTTGTTTGTTTCTTATGTCGAACTTCTAAATATTGGTTAACAATAGGATCGTTAAGCCAAGATACATACTCATCTGTTATATCTTCAACAGTTAGTTTTTTAAAAGAATATTGAATGTGGCTCATCGCAATAATGCCTTCATTGAAGAAATAACCAGCTCTTGCTCTACACTGCTAAAATTGCAGTACAAAGGAATAGATAATGCACTCCGATAATACACATCGGTTACAGGATATTGTTTAATATCATGTCCCATGTCTTGATAATACGGTTGACTAACAACAGGAATATAGTGAATCTGAGAGCCTATACCTTGCCCTTTTAACTGCTGTTGAATTGCCTTTCTATTTTTGACCTGTATCACAAACAAATGCCATGATGAATTAGTATCAGGGTGTTGGTAAGGCAATTCTATGTCTTGCAATTCACTCAAATAACGCTTTGCAATTTCTCGTCTCTTTACAACAAAACTATCTAATCTTTTTAACTGACTAATACCTAATGCTGCCTGTATATCAGTTAAACGATAATTAAAACCTTGCGCTTGCTGTTCATAATACCAATCGCCATCACTCTCATTTTTAAATTGACTTTCATCTTTAGTAATGCCATGACTTCTTAATAGTGCAATTTTGTCATCCAAGCCCTTATTATTCGTCATAATCGCACCACCCTCACCGGTAGTGATCATCTTCACAGGATGAAAACTAAAAACTGCCATATCACTATATTCACAACTACCAACTTTCTTGCTCAAATACTCTCCTCCTAGAGCATGACAAGCGTCTTCAACTATTTTAAAGCCATATTCTTTGGATAGAGACCAAATTTCCTTCATCTCACAACTTTGCCCTGAAAAATGAACAGGCACAACTAATTTGGGAAGCGTATTTTCTTTCTTTGCTAGAACTAACCTCTTCTTCAAAGAGCTAATGGAAAGATTATAGGTTTTAGAATCTATATCAACAAAATCAACCGTTGCACCACAATACAAAGCAGCATTCGCTGTTGCAACAAAAGTATTGGGTGTTGTCCACACGATATCACCCTGCTTTAAGCCAATAGCCAAATAAGCCAAGTGCAGTGCAGCAGTTCCATTAGAAACTACCTTGGCATATTGTGATCCGCAGTAATTTGCCAAATCATTTTCAAATTCAACAACTTTAGGCCCTTGTGTTAAAAAATCTGACCTTAAAACTTCAACAACTGCATCTATATCGTCTTGGTTAATACTTTGTTTGCCGTAAAATATCATGATACAGATGTATTAAATATTGCCAATCTTGTTGCGATTTTCTTCAATCCAATTCTGCAATTCTAAAATTTCCATCCACTCCTCATTGTTATCTGAAGAATACGTAAAATCTTGTTTAACCTTGATACCATCTCCAACTCTTTTCGGGTCTTTGGACCAATCGTGAATAGAAGGTAAAATTTTAAAATGTCCTTGATATTCATACGTATAAAGCGCATCTTCCGGCCCTATCATTTGCTCATGAAGCTTCTCACCTGGGCGAATGCCAACTTCTTCTTGCTTAGCGTCTTTATCAACTGCAAGCGCCACATCTGTCACTTTCATAGAAGGAATTTTCTTCACATATATTTCACCACCCTGCATATCTTCAAAGGCATGCCAAACTAACTCTACACCCTCTTCTAAGGATATCATAAATCGTGTCATACGATTATCAGTAATTGGCAACACGCCTTCATCTGCAATTGACATAAAAAATGGAATAACAGAGCCACGAGACCCCATCACATTACCATATCTTACTACTGAAAACCTTGTCTCGTGGACCCCACTATAAGAATTACCAGAAACAAATAATCTATCAGAGGTTAGTTTGGTTGCACCATAAAGATTAGCAGGGCTACTAGCTTTATCAGTAGAGAGCGCAACAATACGCTTAACCCCCTTATCAATACAAGCATCAATTAAGTTCATTGCACCTATTACATTAGTCTTTACACATTCAAAAGGCTCATACTCAGCGGTTGGAACAATTTTTGTTGCTGCAGCATGAACTACATAGTCAATACCATCAAGCGCACGATAAAGCCTATCTTTATCACGCACATCACCAATCAAAAACTTAATTCTTTTATCATCTTTAAATAATTTTCGCATTTCCCATTGCTTCATTTCATCACGAGAAAACACGACTATTTTTTTAGGATTATACTTTTCCAAAGTCATTGGAATAAATGTATGCCCAAATGATCCTGTTCCGCCTGTAATTAATATTGATGAGTTTTTTAACATTGCTTTTTTTAATTTTATTATTACTTACATTTTTCTTGAATCATATCACGGACAACTTGATGTGGATACTTATTTCCAAAATTCATATAGTATTTTACCGAATCTTTAGTTTTATCGACATACTCGCTGTAATCCATTTCTAGCAAAACACACACTTTGTTTTTGAATTCATTGTAATCTACCCTATTTAATAAAATTTCATTTGGCAAGAAAGAGCATTGATCCTCGTTAGAATAAATCTTAGAAAAATTTTTATTTGCACTCCCACAGTGTAATATTTTTTTTCTTGCCCCAAGCAACTCAAATATTAATGTTGAGTCAAAACCAATAGTCAAATTAGAGTCCATAGCCACTTGATACGAAGTCATGTTCAGCCTATCATTTGTAGAGTAGGACACGTTACCATGAATAAAGAGATTCTCAAAAAAATCTCTTTCCTCTTGATAGTCTTTATTGCCAAATCCTTTTCTTGTTGCAATAATAATTTCTATATTTTTCTCTTGTGAAAATCTAGACAGTAGTTTACAAATTTCTTGATATGCTAACAAATATTGATCAAATATCTCATTTATGCCAGCAGGGTGCCACTGTGAAATAAAGCATATATTTTTAGTGTTGCCATCTTTTTTTTTCGACTTATAAAGATCAGTTAAAAAGATCCCCATTTTAAAAGAGCCTTGAGAATAATATTTTTTGACTGTTTTATTTTTCTTCTTCATTTCATCGAATTCATAATCGCCAAATCCAAAATAATGCGGATAGCTTAATATTTTACTTTCATATTCTTGAAATCCAGGCCCACGTATTCCATTTTGAATAGAGATCATCAATATATCAGGGAAAAAAGATTGCATCTCCCCCATAAATCTATTGTTATCAACAAATGTGATAACAATCTTAGGTTTCACCTCTAAAACAATAGCGGAAAGTAATGATGTGCCGTTGACTCCATTTTTAACAATATTTTTAAATAAACTTCTAAAAAAAGAAAAACTTTTTACAAATGGTATGGCATGATGAATATTAATAATAGAATAAGAACATTCTTTAGGAATACTATATTTAAGCCATTCACTGCCAATATTATCAATAATAACAATATCACATTGCTTTTTAGATGCACTTATCAGATTTCTCATTTCACCCTAGTAATCAATCTATCAATTCTAAATATATTTCCTTTTAAAATTTCAATCATGGATTGTTTTTCTTAAACTGATAAGGCGTTGGTGCATTAGAGTTTAAGTGCGCCACCTCTTTTCCATATTCCCTAATTTGATTTTCAATATCCAAACCTACATTGACGGACCATTGCTTCAATAATTTTTTAGATATTTCGCCCATTTTTCCATCACCAATATTTATACCATTTAAAGAAACGGTCGGTAACAAGCAAAAAGGAGTGGCCGTCATAAATGCCTCATCCGCTTCATAAACATCATAGGGCTCTATATTAGCCTCCTTACAAGGTATACCCAACTCTTTGGCAAGCTCAAAAATATACTCCCTGCTAATTCCACGCAGGATATTCCTACCTTCTGGGGTAATAATCTCACCATTTTTAACAATAAAAAAATTATCCCCTGTGCCTTCGGTGATAAATCCGTCAGGATCCAGTAATAACGCCCAATTATTATCACCCTTAATTTTCGATACTTCTATATTTGCCATTTGGTAAAAAAGACGACTACGGTTTTTTATTTTTGGCTCCATTAATGAAGATGGAATGGCTCTTTGAGAAGGGATAACTGCATTAATACCGCTATCATATAGTGGCGCCATTGCTGCCACTGTCCATTTAAGTGGAAAATCAGCAATAACAACTGTTGGCTCTAATTTCCCATCAAAAACTGGAGCATATAGTCCAAGTGGGCCGCGACTAATATTGATCATTAAACGATGCTCATCGTGCTTATCAAAAGCTGGCTCATTTTTTGCAATTGTATCTAAACAAGCCTGCTCCATTTCATCAATAGTCATATTTATAGGTATATGTAATAATTTAACACCCATATAAAGCCGTTCTAAATGCTCTCTTAATTTGAATTGTTTTTGATTAAATGATCGGGTCATTTCAAAAACCATATCCCCAAACATTAAAGCAGAATCAAAAATAGAAATTTTTGCATTTTTTTCAGTGACAAATTCACCATTAATATAAACCACCCTTCCAGAATCCACATCTACTCCTTTATTAAAAATTCCTGCATTAATGCACTGCACATTCTCAGATCTTCTATATTATCAATTTCAAACATTTTCCAAAACTCCATCTGAGAATGACCAATTTTTCCACCAAAACGGTTATTATATTTTTTTATAACCTCAGGTTTAAAAATATAAAAAGATCCATTTTCAATAATTTTCTCCTTAATATCTTGCCTTCTTTGACGATTAAGATAGTCATAATTAACGCTTTGTAGCTTATTGTTTTTATCTTTCTCCCAAAAGAATAAATCCTCTGTAATGCTGCTAGAAAACATTGAGTCGTAATCTTCTTTTTGAAATAACTCAATTGCATGATCAATATCTTGCGTTTCTCGTAGCGGCGAGGTTGCTTGTGGAGCAAATACTAAATCTATATTGGTATCTCTTTGTATTATTTCAATTGCATGCATCCATGCCGCTTCTGAGCTTGCCAAGTCTCCAGAAATATTATCAGGGCGACTTATAGTTTTTGCACCATATTCTTTAGCCGCATCCAATATATTTTGACTATCTGAACTCACCCAAACATTATCAATATGTTTTGATTGCAAGCACTGTTCAATTGTCCATGCAATTAAAGGCTTTCCACAAAAATCTATTATATTCTTATTTAGAATTCCTTTGGATCCACCTCGTGCAAGAATAATTCCATGAATATTTAGCATCGTATCACTCCAGTGCTACCATGCAGTCCTTCCGCCTTCAACAGGAATAACCGCGCCATTAAGATAACTAGAAGCATCAGATAACATCCATAACAGCGTGCCTTGATATTCGTATGAATTTGCCATTCTGCCCATTGGGATTCTGGAATTTACTTCTTTTAAAAAATCTTCAGGTTGGCCATTTTCCACGCCACCTGGGCACATTGCATTGCAACGCACATTTTTATCAGCCCAATAAGTTGCCAAATATCTTGTTAGGCCAATCAATCCTGTTTTTACAACTGAATAGGTCACAGGCTTTACATTTTGTAAACTCTCATCAATACCATCTTTTGCATATAATCTTTGATCAGGTGCAATCAAACCCAAATCTGATGAGATATTAACAATTGAACCACCATTGGGATTCTTGGAAATTGCAAATCCATAATGCTTTGCACATAAAAACGAACCTGTTAAACCAACAGTAATATCGTCACTCCAAATATCAATAGGAAAATTTTCTAATCTAGAAAAATTAACCTTTTCACTATCTTCCACCTTTGGATTGTTTGCCGCATTATTAACCAAACCATCAATCTTGCCGAACCGTTCAGTAAGTTGTTCAGTATTACTTTTAATTGCCTGTTCATCAGTAATATCAATCGCAAAACCAACTGAATTCACTTTGTACTTTTTATTCAATTCATTAGCCAACTTATCAACTGCCTGCTGTGACAAATCTAACAGTATTGGTGTGCCACCATAACATGCAACCACCTCAGCATGTCTCTTGCCTAATAGCCCTAATGCACCTGTGATAACAATAACCCTGCCATCCAATCTAAATAATTTTTCTAGCATTACAATATACTTACAGTTTGCCCACCATCGACTACTAAAGTAGCGCCTGTAACAAAACTTGCTCTATCTGAACATAAAAATACAACGGAATCTGCAATCTCTTCTGGCGTTGCAAAGCGATTCATTGGCACGGTTGTTTTGATAATATCATTTACTCTATCTATGTCCTTTTTCATCTTTTCATCCCAAGATCCACCCTTAAAATACACATTGCCTGGCGCTATAACATTCACTCTTACATCATCAGACGCCAACTTTCTGGCCATATTTTTTGCTAATGCAATAATCGCTGCTTTGGCTGTTGAATAATCTGTAGGTGCGCCAAACGCCTCCATGCCTGTAATTGACGACACAAACAATAAACAGCCTTTGGATTTCTTTAGCATTGGCAAAAAAGCCCTCGCCGTTTGCAAGGCAGATTCAAAATTACTATTCCATGTTTCCTGCCATTGTTGATCACCAGGTAGGTCATCTGGCACACTTCGCCCATTACCCACATTAACTACAACGATATCTAAATCACTCCATTTAATCTCAAGTTCGGACCTTAATCGACCAAGCGATTCAATATCAGTACAATCACACTTAAAAGCAACCACGTTGCCTAAGCCGTAGTCACCTTGCAATCTTTTTTCATTGTCAAATAAGGCGTCAGAACCACGAGACACCAAACAAGACTTAACTCCCTCTTGTAAGAAACCCTCTGCAATAGCAAGGCCAATACCTCTTGATGCGCCTGTAATTAAAGCTTTTTTATTGGTAAGATTTAAATTCATATTACCTTAGATATTCTTTAACCCATTTTAGCTGGTTTTTAAATATTGCAACACCTTCATCATCACGATAAGCTTGCATAATAAAGGGCCCTTGATAATCAAACTCTTTTAGCTTATTGAAAAATTTATCAAAACCTGCATTACCTTCTCCCAATGTAACTGGGCCACCACCTAATACTCTATCCTTAATATGAATATCGGTAATTCTATATCCATAAGCATTTAACTCCTCTATTGGATCCAATCCTAATGCGGCACTATTACCAATATCATAATTAACGGTAATATTTTTAGAGTTTAAACTATTTAGCAGCTCAACAAAGGGCTTTGGTGGTAGGTCAGTTTCTAAAGATAGGTTAATATTTT
>Ga0114933_10001632_pt1 | contig 24617 bp, 17 predicted proteins | sample 4SBtaG_FD_89691 | JGI IMG/M metagenome (GOLD analysis project Ga0114933, IMG submission 89691) | Deep subsurface microbial communities from Kolumbo volcano to uncover new lineages of life (NeLLi) - 4SBTROV12_W25 metaG | ecosystem: Environmental > Aquatic > Marine > Volcanic | place: Kolumbo... | reverse complement strand
TGGGTTGGTGATGGGGCTGGGCTGGGCTCGACCTATACCCAAAGGTGGTCTCTTACTGAAAAAATCCTGGCCTGGGCTGACTGGGCATGGGCTGACTGCTGCTGCCACTGATGTTGGTGATTGTGCTTGTGCTTTTTTAGACGAACCACTACCATCTGCAGCTTTAGCACCATCTCCCATACTAGCCATTGATGCTAAGAACTGATTAATGCTATCGCATTGCATGGTGGTGATTGACTCCTTCTTTAATGCTGAAAGTGCATTGGCTGCGATATCATTAGTTTGAGCACTTGGCTCTTTTGCATTAAGGCTGCAACTATGCCTCTCTTTAACAGCCTTATTGAACATATCAATATTAATATCAGCCCACCCTTTAGCAGCAAGACCCTCCATTAAATCTAATGTCTCTATTAATTGCTTGTTCATGCTGATAACACACTGCTTAATACTATCACCAACACCATGATATAATAATTGAGAGAAACAACCTAGAGCCTTATCCTGCAACGCGATAGCTTTTTTTATTTCCTCTACCTTGTCTTTAGAAAATGCTAGCAATAAGTTCTCCATAATATCTTTAACAAAAGCTTGCATACTTTGTTCTAATGTATGCCCATAATCCCCTTCAGCTTTTCTGTCATCAATGCCACCTGTTTTACACGCAATACTCATATATAAGCCTAGTACTGTTTCTTCTTTTTTGATTTTTGTTGATTCTCTCTTTCCTTTTAAGGTCGCTCTTGTTTGATGACCGCGCGTGTATTTTTGTATGATAGTGGCGTGTTTCTCCATTAACCTTTTACTGTTCTTAAGAAAAGCTTGATACAATCTATGATCAGAAATACCAACACAATCATCTACCGCATCACCCATATTTCTTGTCATAAACAATTGAGCTAACAAGCTTTCTATGCTTTTTTTATCTGACCCCCAATGATCCGGGCCCGTACCTGGCGTAAATACGTCAAAATCAAAGTGGTATGCTGCTGGCATGGCGTTGTGTTGGTTGTCTTCCTGATACTCTATATTGAACGCAACATCAAGATTACCAAACAATTTCCTTAACAGCTCACCAACAAGACAGCTCACCATGAAATTTTTAGTGAGTTTATTTTCACCCAAATTCTCTTGTTTGTGAGGATTTGTTACTCCGGCAAGAACATCCATTGAGTACAACCTTAATTGGGTCCCATCACCGGTCAAACTAAGGCTAATATCATCTCTCTTTGGAGCGATATTCTGGAAATCATTGCCGCCATACCCTTCACACCCACCTAAGCCTGCACTAATAATTGGCGTCATATACCATTCCAATATTAAGCTAGCAAATAATCGTATAGACTTTATTTTTCCTTGCAGTTCTTCGCTAGTAGTGCATCTAGCATGTGCTGCTTTGATTATACCAACAAGATCACTGGATGCTTTGACATCTTTATGTTTCAGTATTGCACTCAAAGCCTCATCTGATATTTTCTTATTTGCCCTAGGTTCTATCAAAAGCCCTTTCTCAACAGCTTCAAGATTAAGCAGCTCGGATGGACTACTTATAATAGGCAAAAGACATTCAATTACATCGTCGTTAAAATCTGGTAAAGGAACTACTTTTTCAAACCCGAAAACAAGGCTATCTCCTCCAACAACCTTGAACTCTATGGACGTTAATTTTTCTTGCAGCTCTCGGCAGTCCTTATAATCATTTCTTACTTTTTTAAGCAAGCTACAAAACTCACTAGAGTCGCTGAAAGCGTTCGATTTTAGGATTTTATCCAAATTTTCATCTGTCAGTTCTATACTTCGTCTTGACATTTGCTTTAAATACATCCGCAAATTTTTCAATTTCTGCAGCATACGTGGCTGGTCTATAATACTCTGGAGATCTGGACTCATACTGCCTGTTAAATCTGGTAATCCAACTGCCATTTTCCAAGCATGACGATAAACAGAAGCTCCGGATTGTGAGCTCACCCCAGAAAGCAAAGTTGTATCTGTCTCACCTGAGGCCATCTTTTCAAATACATAATTTGCATCTATCATACATTACCACTCGAATAAAATAAAAATAATGATTACTTATACTCTATGTTTATTAAGGAATAATTAATTATTGTGCATTTATGATACGAATTACAAATACGGAAGAGATAGCATAATTGTCGCCCCAAACTGATGTCATTGTGAGTAGTGTAAGATAGTGTGATTTGTACGATCGCTGTCATTCCCTGGATTGCTTCGTCGCACACTCCGCGCAATGACAGTGCGGTTCCTTGGATTGCCACAGTCGCTGTCATTGCGAGGCGCGTTAGCAACAAAGCAATCCAGAAAGTGCGTGGTTCCAGGGATTACTGCATCTAATGCTCCTAGCAATGACAGCTACTGATGTTGATAACATTAAAATATATCGCAAAATGACAACAGCCGGCATGTGCTATTATACATTAAGTATTTAACCAGGCGCATTTAACAAAAACACACAGAAGGTCAAGCTATGAAAAAAACAATAAAACTATTTAGCAACATAAACAAATCAATGGCTTGCATCTTATTAATGACAATAATAACCCCCAGCGCCTTATCACAAAGCTTTGCTTCATATGTCGATGAAATAAAAAAAGAGGCCATAAATCAAGGAATAAGACCAAGTGTATTGAATCAAGCATTTGCTAATGTAACAGCGCCCAGTAGTAAAGTGTCATCACTCGATAGTTCGCAACCAGAACATAGAATAACATATAACAGTTATCTTAAATCTAGAGCTGACTCATACAGGATTTATCTCGGGAAAAAAGAGTTTAAAAAAAACTACCCACTTCTGAATAATATTCAAAACACATCAGGGGTAAATGCCTGTATCGTCACCTCAATATGGGGGTTAGAATCAAGCTATGGCAGATTCAAAGGCAGCTTCCCAGTAATCCAGTCATTAACCACTCTATCTTACCAGGGTAGAAGAACAGAGTTTTTTAGAGAACAGTTACTTTATGCTCTACACATGCTAAATGACAATGCAGTATCACTTGAGGATTTCAAAGGAGAGTGGGCTGGCGCCTCCGGTCATAGCCAGTTTATTCCTTCTAGCTGGTACCAATACGCTGTTGACTACAACAACGATGGCAAAAAAGATATATGGCATAATATTCCAGACGCCCTTGCCTCTATTGCTAACTATTTAAAGCAAAATGGGTGGCAAGAAAATCAACCCACACTAGCAACAGTATTTATACCTTATAGTATTCCTGAAAACCTAATGAGCTTAAAGGTAGAGAAAAGTGTTAGCCAGTGGGAAAAACTAGGGGTAAAACTACCTTACGGCAGTAAAATACCAAACAACATGACAGCATCAATAATAAAACCAGATGGCGGGCCAGATCTCATGGTCTTTAATAACTTCAAAGTGTTAATGTCATGGAACTACTCAAGCTATTATGCTGGCACGGTAACCTATATGGCAGATCAGATCTGTAAAAACAATAAAGGCTATACCCCTATGGCGCGATCAGCTGAAGACATAAATAAAGGCTTAACATATAATCGCAACTGATATAGCAGAACTAGATTACAGCAAAAAGCAAAAGGCGGGCCAACCAAACTAGGCCAAGCCCAATGCAAGGCATAGGCTGAAAATATATCAAATGTATTTAACAGCATAGTTAATCCGACAAACCAAACACTAATCCCCTCCGCCTGTTTATCTATATATTGCTTTGAAATCTGAGGTAGCACATACAACACAAAACTAATATTAGCCATTAGTCCCGCTAAATCATAGAGAGATACCGGACACTCCAACCAATCAAGTTTAGCTAACAATGAGACTGTAATTATAGAGATGACACTAATAGTTAATAGCCAGAACTGCCATAAACCAAACAAAGAACATAAATCCGATCTGACTTTATAATACCACCATTGCAAGTGCTGAATACAAAGAGCAGTAAGACTTGCTAGTGTAACCAGAACATACAGCCAAGGCATATGCATACCCAGGCCATATAACAAATCAAAACAACTTCCTAGCAATAGTAGAGCATGCCAACCAAAGCTAATACCGCTGATAGATCGCCGCTGTGCATTATATATTATTTGGGGTAACAGCCACACCATATACAAGCAACTAGAGCATGACAGGGTAATAAACCCAAGCTCACTTATAGATAAATGTGGCAATACAAACATTTCTAATAAACCATACAGAGCAAATATAGAAACTACATCTGCTTGGTTATAAGCTCCGCAAACTCAGAACAACTAACCTCTGTTGCATCATCCATTAAGCGAGCAAAGTCATAAGTAACAGTTTTATTATTAATCGTTGCTTCTATCGCTGATATAATTAAATCTGCAGCTTCAACCCAACCCAAATGACGCAGCATCATTTCAGCAGATAAAATTAACGAACCAGGGTTAACCTTGTTTTGGCCTGCATATTTAGGTGCTGTACCATGAGTTGCTTCAAAAATAGCAATGCTATCACTCAAGTTTGCGCCAGGAGCAATACCAATACCACCAACTTGTGCTGCTAATGCATCGGAAATATAATCACCATTTAAATTCAAAGTTGCAATCACACTATATTCTTCTGGTCGTAATATTATTTGCTGCAAAAAAGCATCGGCTATAACATCTTTAATTATTATTTGCTTGCCGGTCTTTGGATTATTAAAACAATGCCATGGACCACCATCTAATGGTGTTGCACCAAATTCATCTCTAGCTACAGCATAACCCCAATCTTTAAAGCCACCTTCAGTGAACTTCATGATGTTACCCTTATGAACCAAAGTGACAGAATCACGGTCATTATCTATAGCATATTTAATAGCACTACGAACCAACCTAGTGCTGCCTTCTTCTGAAACAGGCTTAACACCTAACGCACTAGTCTTAGGGAAACGTATTTTTTCAACACCCATAGAATCTTGTAAAAAATCAACTAGCTTTTTAACTTCATCAGTGCCTGCTTGCCACTCAATACCAGCGTAAATATCTTCAGAATTCTCCCTGAATATAACCATATCTACTTTTTCTGGATGCTTAACCGGACTTGGTACGCCATTGAAATAACGCACCGGACGCTGACAGATATATAAATCTAATTTTTGACGTAAAGCAACATTTAAAGACCTAATGCCGCCGCCTACAGGAGTTGTTAATGGACCTTTAATCGCAATAACATACTCTTTAATTGCATCTAAAGTTTCCTCTGGCAACCATTCATTTTCGCCGTATACCTTGGTTGATTTTTCGCCTGTAAAAATTTCCATCCATGATATCTTTTTATCCGAGCCATATGCTGCTGCGATAGCTGCATCTACAACCAGCTGCATTGCTGGCGTAATATCGGTACCAATGCCGTCACCTGAGACAAACGGAATAATTGGGTTATTTGGCACATTTAACGTTCCATCTTCATTAACTGTAATTTTAGCTCCATCTGCTGGTATATTTATATGCTTGTACGACATTATAATGGCTCCTATTTTGGATTTTATAGATTAAATTTGGCGCAATACTACCACTGATATTAGCCCAAGCCAATCATTTGACCTGAACTATTGATAATAGTTTCTTTAAGATAAAAACAATATAACAGATTATTTAATTTAATTTTGCTAACATATATACTAAATAGATAGGACACGAGCAAAAAATGGCAAGCAAAAACACCACAATCAGCCTGCAACTAATAACCCATAGCTTGCAGCTAATAAAACAACACCCGAGAATACTGCTATGGCCAGTGCCAAATTCAATTTTCACATTACTTATCGTTGCATTAATTTCACATCCAATCATAGAAAGAATCTCCAATACCGCAAACATACCATTTAATAAGCACTACTTTGAAATAATAGCGATACTAGTTATCGCTATGATAGGCAAGAATATAGTTCACTTCATATCAAATAAACTATCCTACTGCCAGATAATGGCGATAAGAAATACGCAGCAAAACAATCATGCTAACAATATAGACTCAAAGAAAATATACAAACCACTAAGAAAAGCATGGAAAAAAATATTATTATTACACCTTATCTTTACATTTGCAGGAGGGTTTCTGGCAATAGGAAATAGAATAAAATATCTTTACTGCATACTATTTAACAAGACTCCACCAATTAACAATACTCTTGTAGCTAGACTAATGCCGCTATGTATTATGTTTGAACCAAACATAGCATTCCTTGATGTATTTAAGACTACAAGCAAAAGAATGCAGTTAGCTTGGGGTGGATCTAATATGACAGGCAACTCAGCATCTTTCTTAATAGACTTCATGTATCTGGTAATAAGTTTAACTCCAGCATTATTAGGCTATGTATTTGCTAAAGATAATTTATTTGTCTTTCATGCCTCAATAGCACTAACCGGATTATTCTTTATTATCACATCTGTACTGCATCATGCCTGCCACATGATCACAACAATTGAACTATACATATACAGCAAAAACCAACACGAGCCATCACAGGCACATTTAAATTTACATCAGGCGTACATCCTAATAAAAACTAAAAATACAAGCTGTTAACTGTAAAACACCGACACCTAACCCTTCGAGACGACAGCAAAAGCTGCCTCCTCAGGGCGAACGGTGCGAGTATCAGGGCGAACGGAGTAGTGCAGCCAAGGATGATTTTATAACGCTTACGACCAACTCGACTAAACTCAAGCATTCACTTTTTCTTCATCCCACGCATTCTTTGTGTTCAGCAGAAATAAAATGACAATGAGGGTAATAATAACTTCAATGATATACAAATGTGCGACGCCAAAATATTTCCCCATTAATCCAGTGCTGCCATAAAAGAACATCATAATCACTGCAGATAAACTATTAAAAGTAGATTGAACGCGACCTTGATAATCTAAATCAGTTAGGTTTTGCGATTTACTAATTAACAAAGGCCAAATAGATCCAGCAAAACCAGTTATAAAATACATGGTTGCAGCCAAATTGATAGATCGATTAAATCCAAAAACAGCATACACAAGGCACAGCGAGATTGTGAACAGTAGAATAGTTCGATAAAAACCACACTCCTCAGCAATCCAAGGTATTAAGATGCCGCCAACTACAACACCAGTAGAAAATAACATTTCAATCATCCCAAATTGACCAACAGTCGCGTGCAGAATATTTTTACTAAAAGGTACCAGTAATAATGGCTGAGTAAAAAATGTCACCATAATTAATAACTGAATAGTATAAATCACCATCAATCTACGCCTTTGAATGAGATAATTGATACCGTCTTTGAAATCTTTCAGTATCCTGATTTTTGGCATGAATTCTTTAGCACTTTGAAAAGGTGTTTTTGTTGGAATAAATAACAAGCACACAGTTGCAATCATAAAAGTAACGCCATTGATAAAAACAGCAAATTCACTCGATGTAACAGCAATGATAATACCGGCAAGGCTCATACCAAGCACACTACCGATTTCATAAGCAATATCAATGGTTGAGTTGGCATACATTAGATCCTCTTCCGGTACAAGTTCACGGACAAAAGCGAAAGCTGTGGCAGAGTATGCACTAAAGGCAATGCCATTAAAAACCATCATACTATAAATCACCGTCACACTAGAATAATGCGTCAGGTAAATACTAAAGCCGATAAAAATAGCGCATCGCACAAAGTTTGACAGTGCCATTATCCATTTACGTGACAAGCGATCAGCGAGGACACCCATAAGTGGGCCAAGTAAAATATTTGGCGCCCAAAAGGAAGCCATTAGGATAGATATAGCGCCCACGCTCGAATGCTGACTGACAACCAGCCAGCTCAGAGCAATATAGCCTAGGCCATTGCCAAAGGCTGAAAAAAAGAAGCCCAACGCATAGGCTAAAAACGGGCGCTGTTTCAGTAACGAAATACGCTTTTTAAAATGAGACATGACAACAGCCATCCAAAGTAGATTATAGCTCGCAAGCAGCGAGTAATAAATTATTTAAAAACAAGGTGTTAACCAAGATGTAGGGCAAAGTCCAAAACTAGGAATAAAAAGCTACGCATTAAATGCTAGCTGGCGGAGGAGATTCCGCGTTGATGTGATATTATTCTCATATTCTTTACTACCAATTTTATTGGCCGAGCAATATACCACCAGACAGCAGGCAATGCAATAATGGTACCTGTTATTTGATTAATATTAATGGGAGCTTTAGCAGCGCTGTACAAAGTCTTAATTTAAGCTATCAGTTAAGAACCTGGCCCTACTGAATTAATGTGAATTTTCGATGCGTTGCATCCAAGCCCATCAACCACTCGAGGCCTTGTCTCGAAAGGTTAATATTTAAATAACACCCGGATCAACCATAGTGCCAAGGTATTTTTTATGATTGCTACATAAAAGCATGAGTTATTTATTACACACTGTTAATGTAAGGTTACAATTTACGCATTCTCATCGGAAGTGCGCATCTTTATTAAGTCCCGCAGAATGTCTGAAAATCATCATCAAAATTAGGCGGTACCGTTTGATACTGTTCAATATTTTTTAATAATTGATAGGGTTCACGCAAGACACTAGCTAGCGACATAGCAGGATCTAGATTGCCATTTTGGGAGGATTTCAAAGCGGATTCAACCAGATGATTGCGGGGAATGATAACAGGATTGTAGTTTTTCATATGCATTTGAGCAGAATCAATAGAGTTTTTTGATGTAGCTAGTCGTTTCTTCCATTGTAAGAGCCAAGCATCAATATCTGATTTTTTTTCTTTTTCAAGTGAACTTAGATCATAAGTTAACCCATAAAATGTGTTGGTATAATCTAAAGAATTCCGATGCATTATCGACAATAAATCAAAGATTAAATCTTTATCGGCTGACTTAACATTAACTAAACCCAATTTATTAGCCATCATATTTAACCATTTTATCTCATAAATAGAGTCAAATTGTTCGATTGTTTTTTCAGCTAGTGCGACCGCTTGCTTATGATCATTAGACAGCAAGGGCAGCAAAGATTCCGCAAAACGAGCTAAATTCCATTTGCAAATATAAGGCTGATTACCATAAGAGTAGCGGCCGTTCTTATCAATCGAGCTAAACACGGTTTGAAGATCATATCGATTCATAAAAGAACATGGACCATAATCTATGGTATCACCAGATACAGTCATATTATCTGTATTCATAACTCCATGAATAAATCCAACCCTCATCCATTCAGTAATAAGTTCTGCTTGCCTTCTCATAACCGCATCCAATAATGCAAGTGCAGTATTTTCAGAGTTTATTAACTCAGGATAATGACGCTGTATTGTATGCTCTAGCAGTGATTGAATGGTGCCTAGGTTGCCGTCTCTACGCGCATACTCAAAAGTACCGAAACGTATATGACTAGGGGCTACTCTTACTAATATTGCACCGTGTTCTGGATGTTGGCGGCAAACAATTTCCCCAGTATCAATAACTGCCAAACTGCGGCTAGTCGGTATTCTCAATGCTGACATCGCTTCACTGATAATATATTCCCGCAACATCGTACTTAGCGTTGCATTTCCATCAGCATTACGCGAGTAAGGTGTTTGGCCGCTACCTTTTAAATGAACATCAAAACGTTCACCCGTTCTGCTAATTATCTCACCTAACAGCATGGCTCTACCATCACCTAGTGTTGTGAAGTTGCCATACTGATGGCCAGAATAGGCTTGTGCAATAGGCCGATGGTTTTCGGGTAAATGATAGCCTAATAAGGTTTCAACCAAATAGTTTGTAGTCATATTTTCATGCTGAATTCCTAAAGTATTGCTTAAATTTTTGTTGTATAAGATCAGCTGAGGATCTTGGAATTTTTTTGGGTTAACCTCTGAAAATAGATTTTTTGGGAGAGCTGTATATGTAAAAGAAAGTTTCATAAGGCGTTTTTAAAAATTAATCGTCAATTAAATGTAGTATACCAGGTGATATTATAAGGTTAAACATTTTATATAAAATACAACCTACTTATAAGTGCAATGAAATTAGTTATATACTCTCAGTGACCTTCGCAGTAATGGTGTTTAAATTCAAATCACGCACGCTTATATGTAAATTCAAATTATTAATACTAACCAAAAGTTAATTGGTGCCGGATCATGTCAGGTGTGACAGAGGCATACCCATAACAAGTCAGCACTAAGGCTTAAAAAAATTAAAAAGTGATCAAATCATTAAGATAGTCTTATATAAAGGTAAGGCATAGCTTTTAACTTATATTTAATAAATAATGCAAACTTATTCACTTTAAAGCTACACTTTAAAAGTAGCAGGAGACAGTTACCATGCCTTTAGCATCATTTAACCCCAATAGTCCAGAACAAGCATTATTGTTGAGAATACTACTAGATCAAAAGAATCAAGAACCTTCTATAACAGCGCAAGCATTCCCAGAAGAGCAGACTAGATTTTTACAAAATACAGGAATCACAGCAGCTTTTTTTCTTACCATGGGTAAGGGTAAGGAGACCATAGCTTTGTACACTACTAACGAATTTACTGGAGAGCTAATAAATACTGAGAACGAATCAATAAATCTCGATCTATTAATAGACGGTTTACAGGAAGGGTGGCTGAAGGTTGGTAACACTGAGTATAACAGCAGATATCAACAGATTTCTAGCTACGCAGGTAACGCATATCATAAACGTCTCCCCGCTGTACTGGCAACCGTTATCTATGCATTCCTTCACTTAATGAAGACGGATGACTTTAGTGATAGTAATCATGATTTCCTTAGCGCAAGTCAGGTTTTGAGCCTCCTAATAATTTGTCATTCTTTAGGATGGCTTGAGATTATTGCAAAATGTACTCTTAGTAGTTTAGCAGATTTATTCAGCAATTTAGGTAAATTCTGTCAAAATGCTGCAGAAGACAACTTATCTAACACGCGAAGTGAACCGTTACTAACGAATGATGGCGCTGGTGCGGTAGCAGTGTCCACTACCGAACAACAGTCGTCATGCCTCACCAAAATACTCAGGGAGCTTGCTATCGTTACTTTTAACATTGGGATTATTGCTTGGCCTTGTCTTGCCATAGGTGAGCCTCATAAGCATTATGGCGGTGAGCTTATAAGCAAGATGTCTGGGGACTCTGATTTCGCAGTTGTTTTTCAACTAATAGAGGCTCTTAGCTACATAATGATTATGTCTGATTTACTCTCAATCATAAAAGGACAAACCCCGAAGAACTGGAAAGCATTCTTCGGTGACATATTTAATAACAATCTTGTGGAACGGGCTAGAGCTGGCCAAACGGAACTTACAACTTATTCTAGCAGGATATTCCAGGCCCTGCCGCTTGCTAATACACAACCAGCAGCTGAATTAGTGGATTATACAATACCAACAGCGGTCCAGATCGAGAGCGCGTAAACAACGTATAATAAAGCAAGTTTTTAAGGTTATCTGACCACACCATTGCGATGACGCTACTACCACCTTCATCAGGGGTAGTAGCACCCGCACTATTCCAACAACTACTTTCATCAAAACAACCTGCAGCACAGCAGCAAGTAAGTAAATAGCTACTCACCATACAAGAGATACTAGTCGTATAAATGTATGGGTACTTAGGAATTGGGTGCAAACAAAGAACTATAGAAGCAATGCAAGATAAGCCAGCAGAAAAAAGCAGAGGAATAATCGCACGATCGCAGTGATGGTTATGGTTGCTACCATATAAAGTCGCTCTTAAATCTCGGACTACACAACAATTACCAAATAATTTAGATCAACTCTCTTGATATGAAAACTATACTTAAAGTATTTAGATCACGCATCAAATATGGGATGATGACAGCACCACCATAGTTGATCATTCTAACTTTTTTTACGAGCAACATTATTACGTAGATACACTGGTTGAATATTCATTGCATCAACAGTATTGCCATTCGAAACATTATGTATCACAAGAGGCAGCATCGCCTTGGCATCTGGATATAAAGACAACGAGCTTACATTTGCAAACACATCAGGATAAGCATCCCAGGCATTACCAACTAACACTACATTTGATTCAGGCAACTTAACCTTTGCAACCGGCGTGACTAAATCTTCAGTAAGACATTGCATGACACCAGATTCATTAACCTTATATTCACCCCAGTAGATTGCATCCATCCTGGCATCCCACCCAGCTATAACATGATCAACATGAGACTGCATGAATGCAGTTTGAGCTATGACCTGCATCGTTGACAGCAAAACAACTGGCAAGTTAGCGCCAAAAGCTAATCCTTGCGCCAATCCTATGCCTAACCTTACTCCCATAAAACTACCAGGCCCTTGAGTCACAGCAATAGCATCTAATTCATTTAATGTAACGTCAGAATCTTTTAAACAGCTCTCTATTGCCGGTAATAACAATTTAGAATGCATTCTGGGCATAAGATCAAACTTAGCAACTACAGTATCTTTATTGAAAACTGCAACAGAACCTGCCTGTGTTGCACAATCAAACGCTAGAATCTTACTCACAACAACCTCATACTAATTTATTGCATTATCAATGGTGAATTCATGATTACTTGTACTATCAAATGCAATTGGGTTTTCTTCCTCAACTATCATATTACCCAAAGTAATAGAAAATTTATTTTCATCTAACTGTGTAAATTCAACCGAATCAATATACCACCCCCGATCAAAGCTTAACCACATAGAGAAAGTAGCATCATCGTTACCATCTTTATTAGATTGCATAACACTATTTTTATTGTTTATTGTGCACGACACCTCTTGCTTGTCTCCAATATTTTTTGAGCTAATGATACCATAATCTGCAGCAGGAATTACTATTAATTGATCGTCACACTTAACAGTTACATCACTATCTAAATGATTTGCAAATTTAACTGCATTAGTATACTGATCATTCTTAAGCCCAAAGCTAGATAGACCATAAAATACACAAACAACATAACACAACAATACAACATACTTTTTCATTAATATATCCAGCTAAAATAAGGACCGCCTTTCTATCAAAAAAGAATGCCAAACACAAGCGCAACCAGAAAATAAAGCGGACCCACCCCTAGCGTTAGCAACACTAGACCCTTAATGGTGGACACGAAAATTCAGAGCGTAAATTAGATGGCACGGGTTCTTCTAGAAAAATATCCATGGCTTTTTTTGCTTCTGATCCAGGGTTTTTTACCACTTCCGTTAAGAGTTCATCTATACTTTTTGCCTGTAAAACAGGACCCTGTTGACAGCACCATGTAAAAATAGAACATCGCCGCGCTTTGTTTACTTCTTGTAAAATCAAGGCAAGTCTTTCATCATCGTTTTTATTTTGGGTGCAGCGTTTTATTTTCGCCAGGTATATTTGTTTTATGCATTCAAAATTCCCTGATTGCTCCGCAAGCGCCAATAAAGTAATAGGTGGCTCTGCTCCAGATAACGTTATATTTAAGTCCGGAAAAACTGCCAATAATTCTTTAAGCCTCTTGACCTGCCCACTAGCTATGGCCTGCCGCATAGATTGATTAAGTGTATCCTGCTTTTCTTTTGCTTGATTGATAAGGCTAATGCATTCTGTGTGATTGAGTAATTTTGCAAGTTCTAGAAGCGTCAGCTTATAATAACCAACAAATGGGCCATCATATGCGGTATCAAAATTGCTGATATGCTCTAGCAGCACCGCAAGTTGTTTTTTCTTGTTTTCAAGTATTGCTTGGTAAGCAAGACAAGTTGGATATATATCATCTTGATCATCATTAATTGAAATGTTAAATGTTGCATTCACATCAAGTCCATAAGCTATCATATAGCGCAATTCTTCAGTCGCATGATCTGTTAGGACAGTATAAAAAGCAGCAGGTATTTGAGAAGCAGCATCATGTTTATGCGTATTCCAATATCTTTTTTCAACACCGATATCCACCATTCTATAAAGACTACGATCCACATCAAGACATTCTGCTGTTAAATGCCTAAGGTTTTCTTTCACTGCCCTGCCGGCACTAACAAAAGCTTGAGTTACCTTAAGACGATTAAAAGCACTTATTCTAGTGTTAGTATTACTAGAACAACTATAAATCGTACTCACCTCTCTAAAATAATAGTTGAATCTGGCCTCAGATGATTGTTTCAATTCATTTTGAGGTGAATATTGCATAAACGGGTCCACACCCCTAGCTGCTTTGGGAATAGAGTAGTAATCTAGAGCTGGTAAGACATAACATGCCTCTAAGTCTTGGCAGGGCAAGATGTTTGTATCTAAAAAATAGCCATAATTTAAAAAGTTTATTGGCAAAAAGTATTGGGTCAACTCTTTGATAGTTACATAGTGCCTAGCAGTATCCGATGCAGTACTAGAAAACAAGGCCGCTTCTTTAATTTTATTAATCAAAACATAAAGCTCAGTCTTTCTTTTCTCAACATATGATTCGATGGCATGCACTGTTACCGGACTCTTCTGGAAGTATTTTGTATAGTGCGCTACATACTCACTTAAGCACCAGTAATGTAAGTTGCGTGACGGGTCTTTTTTTACCATCAAATCAGGACCTATGGTCGCCATAGGGGCATTGTTACCAGTAGGAGGAGGACCTACCCAAATATAATGTACGTGAGGGGGCCACTGTGTAGTTCCTGGCATTTTTTAGTACTCCGCCCTTTATGGATTTATCATAACTACCTTGTACAGCACGCGCACTGTACGCAAAAAATACAGCAACGTCCACTAGTGCATGCAATTTTATTCGGTTTTTGCGCATTTAGCATGTTGTGCCGAATAATTAACTACGTTGCAGAAAAATACCGCACCCGTCACAGACGACAAAAGCCTCCTCAGGGCGAGCGGAGTAAGTGGCAGGGCGAACGCTGCATATTTAGAATAAAAAGAAACCCTAATTTAAACCAGAGAAAAGTCTATTTTTCTATTATCTAGATCAACTCTAGCTACTTGAATTTTTATATCATCACCTAATCTATATTTTAAGCCGCCATGCTGACCAACAAGCATATGCTTGGTTTGATCATGTAAATAGTAGTCATTCTCTAAAGCTGTTATATGAACTAGACCCTGGACATAAATATCACGCAGCTCCACAAAGATGCCAAAGCTTGTAACATCCACAATATAACCATCAAATACCTGACCTACTTTATCCTGCATAAAGAAACATTTAAGCCAATCTGAGGCACTGCGAGATGCCCTGTCTGCGCGGCGCTCTGTCATTGAACAGTGCTCAGCAAACTGCTGCATTTTATATAAAACCTCGGAGTTATCTTCATCTGCTGACTTGTTGCCATCAGCATTCTTTAATATGATTTGCTTGATAGCACGATGAACCAACAAATCAGGATAGCGCCTGATTGGTGATGTGAAATGAGTATAGCCATCAAATGACAAACCAAAGTGGCCAGCATTATCTGTGGAGTATACCGCCTGAGATAAAGATCTTAATAATACCGTTTGTAATAAAGTAGCATCCGGCCTACCAGATATATGCTGCAATAAATCACAAAAATCTTGCGGAGATGGCTCATCACCACCTGATAATTTAAGACCAAATGAATTCATAAAGTCTCTCAAAATGGCGATCTTGTCATCATTAGGCGACTCATGCGAACGATACAAACAAGGATGCTTGGCCTGCAATGCAAACTGCGCAGCACATACATTAGCGAGCAACATAGCCTCTTCAATCATTTTATGTGCATCATTTCTTACAACCGGCACAATCTTTTCTATTTTACCATCGTCATCAAATACCATTCTAGTTTCAGTAGTTTCAAACTCGATAGCTCCACGCAGTTTACGTTGCAATAATAACTTCTCATACAAACTATAAAATTCCACAATATTTTTTGATAAAGGATGCGAGCTATCTTTTGACTCCAACATAGTAGCAACTTCAGTATAGGTAAATCTTTCATGTGAATGAATAACACTATTATGAAAAGAGTAGCGCACCAGCTTGCCATCACTATCTATATCCATCTTGCAAACCATAGTTAAACGATCCACACGAGGCTTTAATGAACACATTTCATTTGATAGCGATTCAGGCAGCATGGGTATTACCTTTGATGGGAAATACACAGAATTACCACGCTTAAGAGCCTCTTTATCTAACGGACTATTTGGCTGCACATAATAAGAAACATCTGCAATAGCAACATATAAACACCATCCAATATCAGTTTTCGCACAAAAAACAGCATCGTCAAAGTCACGAGCATCTGCGCCATCTATAGTGCAAAAAGGCAATTCACGTAAATCAAGCCTACCCTTTATCTCTTTTGCTTTAACTGTTGTTGCTACACTCTTAGCTGAAGCCAAGACATCATCTGGCCATTTGAATGGTAAATTATAGGATCTCAAGGCTAAATCAACCTCCATTCCTGGAGTTAAATAATCACCCAATACATTTACAACTTCACCAATAGCTTGATGCCGAACAGATGGCTGTTGCACAATATTTACAATTACAAATTGACCATGCTCAGCCTTACCAATACCGTCTGGTAGTATTAATATATCCTGACTAATAGTTTTATCGTCCGCACACACAAAAGCAACTTTATCTTCTATAAGAAACTTACCTACTAGCTCTTTAGTGTTGCGTTCTAAAACCTCTACAATACGCCCTTCTCGCTTTCGCCTTTTTGAATCTGAAGACGCACTCACTAAGACCCTATCATCAGTAAACACTCTGCGCATTTGGTATTCCGATAAAAATAGATCTGAACCACCATCATCAGGAACACAAAAACCGTAACCATCACGATGACCTATAACCCTACCTGCAATTAAATTCATCTGGCTAATTAATGCATATGCATTTTTACGAGTACGCATTAGTTGACCGTCACGCTCCATTGCGCGCAAGCGTCTACGCAAACCCTCAGCCTCATCAGCTGAGCTAATTTTAAATATTTCAGCTAAATCTTCTTTAGTTGTAGGCGCCCCAAGATCTTGCAGCGTCTGCATGATAAACTCTCGACTAGCTACAGGGCTATCATATTTCTTTGCCTCTCTTGCTAAATGAGGGTCTTTCTTATTCTTTTTCTTAGCCACGCCGCCTTCTCCCACCTGAGTTTAAAAAATAACCAGAGAGCATTATGGCTTGAAATAACAATAAATGCATGATTTTTTTTGCTTTTATTTTAAATAAGGATGTTTTTAAAGCCTCAAATCTAATAACTATAAAAATAACAATTATAGATAAAAAATAAACACCGATAATTAATAGCTCCCCTCAAACACACAAACAACCCACAGACAAAATGATCTATATCAATATGTCTGCTGCCTTAATTATGTACAGTTATCTAGTGCTACTAGATCTGCACAAATAACAAGGAGATAGCCATGACTTATCATGCTCAATACACAGCAATATTACCAATAGATGATCTCAATAGATTTCTTAAGAAGCCGACATCTCAAAATGCTATTATTATTGCCCAGCAATCACAAAGAATAATAGAAGAAAATGATACGTCACTCAGATCAATAGGAAAGTGGGATGAAATTAACCCGCAAATGTCAATATATGAATCATCAACTATGTTTGCATTTCCCGACCCTGGAAACTGTGAAGACAATATAACAGCCAGACTATTTTGTTCAATAGACTGGTCCAGATTGTCAGCTCCAAGCAAGAAAACAAAGCAATATCAGGATATAATGGCCGAATTTATGAGCATAGATAACGAATACTTAGATCTTAAAGAACAAGCCATATTACGTGCCTATACTGGAATGCTAGAATACTTCAGCAAACTAAAGCAATCACCTCAACTTTTTTTATCAACAATGCTTATAAGAAATCTATTAACTATTTTAGATGGCATGGAGCAGGAAATTACAGACATACCTACCTCTTACAAGTATAGAAACAAAGCCATCAAGCTAGCATGGGCTATAAGAAATGAGCTGACCGAGCTAATACACGTTATCAGCAAAGCTGAATCACTAAACGAAATCAATATACACCAAATGTTAAACAAAACAATGCAGGATATAACACAGCTAACACAAACAGCAAAATCAACAATAAAATGTGACCAACAAGATATGGAAGTATTCGCTAGAATTTCTCAGCCATTGCTAGACCATGTTGAATATATTTCTAATAAACACCAACACATGCTAAAACAAATGAAGACTGTATTTACTGCAATTGCAGGACTTAAAAAGATTGATCAATCACAGTTATCAAAACCAAAAAAAATTAACCTTGCAATATGCTCTAACCAGCTAATATCAGATGCAAAACAGTATTGCAGTGACTGTAGTAATGCTATGCTATTACCAAGTCATAAAGCAGAGGCTAAAATAAAAGAAAAAACAAAACAATTCAAAGAAAACATAGTCAAAACTATCAAAAATACAGAGAGTGAACTCATAGTACATCGCCATCCTCAATGGATTAGAGCTGTAGCTGCAACAATAAAGAGTATAAAAAGATGGTGCTTGTCTTTTGTTCAAAGCACGGAAGAATCAGCTCAATCCTTATTGTCTACAGGCAGCATGTTTAACGCAGTAAATGATAAAACAAAATCTGCTAGACTAGCCATGCCAGCACTAAACAATATCGGATGTGTAGCTGGGAGTGGATTATTTTAAAAAGATCATATGTATATATTTATTACAATGACAGGGAGTTATGCATATTTACCAAAAGGACACAACACCGCAACTAACCGTTTACTACAAGAAACATAGCTTAGCCTTGATATTATCCACGCCAACGCTATGATGACCTTATGCTGACCTGATGATGACCTTATGATGACCTGTATTCCTAGATTATGGTGTTGTGGCCGCTTGTGGCGTTATAGCCGCCCTATTCAACCAACGGCTGATATCAAACAGGTCATTAGCTCCTGGCTAAAAGCATGCCAAAAAAATGGGTACCTAGAATCACAAGCTATAGTCACTCAAGCTACCAGTTCATTAACAGCGGCTATCTCTGCTCTTATTACAACAGAAGTCAGTCTCACCAATTCTATACAACCAACTAGAGAACAACCAGCAGACCGTCAAACTCTACTTATTTATTTATACTTTTCTCTATGCGATATCATTGAAAACTACAGTGATGGAGATATCATCTTTACTCAAAAGACAAACGTCATACAGTCATTAACATCAGCTGTGAACCTACACCCAGATAAAATAAACGCAATAATGGAGCTCTTACTCACAGAAACACTAGAACAACATAACTCATTAGGTACTCCTCATATAGTAACGGCACAACTAAATCCTAACCGCATTGCTGTTAATCAAAATAAAAGGGCAAGATACCGGCAGGCATATCGCACCGATGGTACCGTAGTAAAAGCTTTTTTCTTATTTACCAAAGATCAAGGTGGACTATTTAGAAGAGGAGATCTCGTACCACTACTTAAAACAATCCGAAAAGAAATGAAATACAACGAAAATCTAGGAAGCCTACACGATCAAAATATGTACTACTGCCCTATAAATAAAGCATTATACTTCATCATGCCCGATCTAGGCCAAACACTAAAAACTTTCATGTGGGATAAATACTACAACACAGACAACAATCTTAGCTTCAAGCAACAATGTGATCTTGCACGCAACTTGTGCCTATTGATTTGTCATCATCATGAAAAAGGAATGGCGCACACTGATCTCAAACCGTCTAATATCACCATTGAGCTTGATAAAGATAGTCCTGATAATTTATCTTTAGCAACACTGCATTTAATTGATTTAGAATCAGCAGGACCTCCAAAAGAGATAAAGACAGATAGTTTCGGCACTACTGGCTGGGCCATAAAAGAAGGGAAACCATTAAAACGTGAGACCCATGATACCCATGGAGTTATCAACATATTATTTCCAACAAGCGATGGTAGACAAAATAAAAATAGACATAAATTCAAAGAAAGAGACCTTACTATATTCTCTGAATTACCGCCCGAACTAATCGCACTCAGAGATGACCAACTCCAGCGGATAAATAAATACAGGGAAGACATTACAGCGATATCCTTTACACAGGGCCTGACAGCAATATTAAAAGGACTGGAAGAGACTAGTCAACCAAGCACTGCTAGCAAATGTTTAACCAGCTAGGTTTTAACCCACATCGACACTTCCTTTTTGCTCTATTTTAAACGTTGGCAATACAAGCACAAAACATTTAATAACAGAAAGCTAACCCAACCTTTATTTAATAAATAATTGAGGAGCCGCTCATCATAGGCAATAATTGTGATTAATAATAAGTATTAACTTAATTATTACCGCACTCTTTTTAAAGGATACATTAAAGAATAGCAGGCGGAGTGCTTTCATCCCATGCAGGATGTTTTATCATGTGTTTGATAAAAGCATTGTGCTGGATAATTTCATGCAGCCATTGCTGGACATTGTGAAAGCTCCATTCATTAAAGGTATCGATATTGACTTTGTAGCACTGGCGCACAAAGGGAGCAATCATAATATCGGTATATGTCCAGGGGAAAATCGTCGACCTATTTTCTAAGCTTGATTCTAATTGCTGCAAAAACGCGAATAAGGATTGCTGCACATCCTTGGCATTAGTGTTTGGGTGACGCTCAGGGTATTTATAACACCTAAGTGCTGGAATAAACATTGAATGCAGTGAATCAACTAACTGATGATTGTCCTGACAGTCTATATTTGCTGAAGTTAGTAATTCGCTAACAATGTCGGCACTTTCATCAATGACGCGTCCATTTGGCATGATTAGCACAGGGACTGTTCCTTTGGCCGACGCTAACAGCATGGCTCTGGGCTTATTTTTTAAGTTAACTTCTCTAAGCTCGACGCTAAATTTAGTAACAATACAGGCCATTCTGGCACGCATAGCATAAGGGCAACGTACAAAGCTATATAAAACAGGTGTGTTCAAGACGACTCCTTTTTGATTAAAGTCATACTATACGTGACACATTGCGTAGTGTCAGCTTTAAGGCTACCTGGAATGCGTGTAACAGGCTGATTGTTGGATGAGATAGCTCCGTAAGGAAGTAACGTTACGTTTCAATTAACAAGTTGATAGATGCCGAGTTTAATAATTGCATAACCATTTGAAAAATATTGTTATTGATTGGTGATGTAGCTCTATAAAATGACAATAAAACGATTAGCTGATTTATGCTAGAGCATCAGTTATGGATGGCGAGGGTAAGGCAAAGCTAGGATATGCCTTTCGCATATATAGCAATAAATAATAAATATACAAAGCATAAGCTCTTTATTTTAATGCTATATTATTAGAGTGATAATTAAAAAAGTGACGTCAATCATATAATAAAATATTTATCGGAGCTATGATGATTATTGACATAAACGATAAAATAAACCAGCTTAGTAAGCATCAGATTAATGAGGAATTAAATAAGTCAGGTTTTATTTGGATTAAAAATTCAGGCATAACTTCATCTGAAGATTTTGATCATCATCATGAAAAGTTTATCAGCCAGCCAATGAATTACCTTGAAGGTGATGCTATCCGAGGTCAGGCCTCAAAGAATATTTTAACTGCTTTTTCTGAAAGTGACGATAAGTCTGACAAAATAGAATTGCATCAAGAGCTGGCTAATGCATCAAAATTTCCTCAGCGAATCATTTTTTATTGTCAATTGCCAGCAGTTAAAGGCGGAGAATCTATTATTGCAGATATGACAAAGGTAACTCATGATTTGCCTTCAGCTTTATTTAAAAAAATACTCCAAAAAAAAGGGATGTTTCAAACTTTTTTTCTTGATGAAGAATCTGATAATAGCGGGTATGATTTCTTGTTTAGATCGTGGCAAGATGCGTTCAAAGCAGACAGTAAGCTGCAAGTTGAGAAAAAAGCTATTGAGCTAGGCTGCACTATTACCTGGCATGATAATAATATAATGAGACTCCAAAAAATATTACCAAATACAATTTCAATCAATAACAACCAATCTATATTTTTTAATCAAATATTTTTTTATGATGCATATTATAATGATAATTTTAAAATAATTACTAAATTTCAAGACAAGTTTAATTTACCACATTGTTATGGTTATTGCTGGGAAGATGGCAGTATTATATCAAAAGATGATATTAATCTTATTGCACATGCATATAACAAAAATGAACAAACTATGCTTTTGGCTGCAGGCGATGTGTTGGTCCTAAATAATATACTATATAGTCATGGCCGCTTGCCTTTTGAGGGTGAGCGCAAGGTATTTGTTTTGATGGGCGATCCTTAATTATTAATTTTCTTATTACAAACATATCCCGTGCGTCATATGCCTCATCAAAAACGACTACTTGTACATTTTATTTTCTCACATAATACAACTCTGACTGTTTAGTAAAATTTATATTAGCATTTGGTTTTCCATCAGGGTCACTAGGAATATTTTATGGACTGACACCTTAAAGCACCCATGCTGCCACCCCACCGCTACCACGCCACTGAAACATACCAACTTTCTCAATATTTTTTATTAGATAATTACACTTACAATTTGACATAATTCTGTATTTGGGTTTACATAATACGAAATATCATCATTTTTTTCATAATTATTAGTGACATTAGCTTGAAATGTTATTTATTATTTATTGTATTAATCATATATAGGCGTGTTTGCATTGAATAAACATACGAGGTCATGCATCAGACAAGTTCAATGCAATGAGCAAAAAATTAAATCTCAGCAGGCGGCGGTAAGACGACGTTATGAGCAAACCGTGCAAGAATACAACAGAATTGAGCAAAAAATTAGGGCGTCAGGTTATGATCAAGGTGATGTGTTACTTGGCAAGTATGATGAATTATTGTCATTTTTTCGAATAAACAACCTTACCTCGCATAATGATTTCTCGATTTTATTTTTAAAAATGAAGCGGTATTTATCAATATTGCAAGATAATACCTATAGTTATCAGAGATTAAAGCGGACATTACACAAACATATTAGTGCTTATGATTTGGTTGGTTTTTTTTCTTTTAGCTTAAAAAAAACAGGCCAGTATGATCGAGATGTTAAAGCTAGCATGACTGAAATAAATGTTTTGCAAACTGAACTGGATAATGCAGTATCATTAGTTTCTCAATGTATTGGGGTTCTGCGAGAGTTACAAGTCAAGATCGACGTTATGCCAACGGAGGCTATTATTTTTTTACAAGGGAAGTATCATCTAAATAAAAACTCATATGATACACAACGTAATATGAATACCGAGAGTCTTATTAAATGGTCAAAATGTGACACTTCAATTATTAAGAGATTTCTCAAAAAGATGAAGTTTCAAGCAATTAATGAGTTTGCAAGTTATGTTCAATCTGTCAAAGATTGCTGCCTATATCTTGCGTCGGCTCAGGAAGGCTATCAAGAAAAGATGTCTAAATGTCTTCCATTAGAGGAAATAGGCCCTGTTTGTAGGTATAGTTTTTTTGAATCAATAGCCCTATTGAATGAAGCCCGAGATTGTATTGGTAATATTGAAAATAATGTTAATAGAATGCAATATTATAACAATAGAATTCATCAATTATTGTCTTCTGGTTTGACTTGCATCAACCCCGGCCCTTCAGTGGACTTACGATAGCAATATGAATCGATTGCTCTGTAATTCTAACAGTAATTATCTACAAGCTAAGGTTATAATTAATCGTGAGTGTCTCAGCAACGACACTATAGCCAAATAATAGCAAGCGTATGTGACTGATTTATGAAGGCGATATCTAATTACGTAAAAGCAGAATATTATTCTGCATTATTGCCATGGAACATTCATTAAAGTGATAGCTAACAATCAACGAGTTAGGTTCTTTTGTCATTTAGGCTCCGATGATAACGTCTTAATATCATGCTGCTTTTCAATTAAATAAAATAATCTATGCTGCTTTTCAATTAAATAAATTAATCTATGCTGCTTTTCAATTAAATAAATTAATCTATGCTGCTTTTCAATTAAATAAATTAATCTATGCTGCTTTTCAATTAAATAAATTAATCTCGTTTTTTGCAAAAAAACACAAGATATCACAACCATTGAACCCTATATCTACTATAGTATAAACATAATAACGACAATTGTGTGATCAATGATGGTCCCAATAACTATAAAAAAATAGAACGTCAATTAATGGAACCAATGATGTCTTTAATCATAACTTAGAGGAATAAAACAATGAGATATAAAATAACAGGATCAATCTTATGTGCTATATTCTTGGCATCAGGATTGAGTATAAGCGTGCCGACATTCTCCCAACCACCTCCTGGTCATCATCCTGGTGGACCTGTACCTGGTGGTCCTGGTCTTCATGCTGGCGAACCTGGTGGACCTGTACCTGGTGGACCTGGTGGACCTGTACCTGGTGGACCTGTACCTGGTGGACCTGGTGATCCTGTACCTGGTGGACCTGGTGGACCTGTACCTGGTGGACCTGTACCTGGTGAGCCTGTACCTGGTGGACCTGTACCTGGTGGACCTGTACCTGGTGATCCTGTACCTGGTGAACCTGTACCTGGTGGACCTGTACCTGGTGAGCCTGTACCTGGTGGACCTGTACCTGGTGGACCTGTACCTGGTGGACCTGTACCTGGTGGACCTGTACCTGGTGGACCTGGTGATCCTGGTCTTCATGCTGGTGACCCT
>Ga0114933_10001630_pt1 | contig 24630 bp, 19 predicted proteins | sample 4SBtaG_FD_89691 | JGI IMG/M metagenome (GOLD analysis project Ga0114933, IMG submission 89691) | Deep subsurface microbial communities from Kolumbo volcano to uncover new lineages of life (NeLLi) - 4SBTROV12_W25 metaG | ecosystem: Environmental > Aquatic > Marine > Volcanic | place: Kolumbo... | reverse complement strand
TGTACTACTCGTATTAATTGCGAGCACGTATGTGCTCTCATCCGGTACACAATCCCTTACGGACATCGCAGAAGATCAAGTCATAGCGCGTATTGGACTGCTTTCTCCAGCAGAGAAGTCGCTGTTAAAGGATAAATTAGAACGATTTCGTCGACTTACCCTAAGTGAACAGCAACACCTTCGAGAATTCCATTCAGCACTAGACAACCACGAAAAGCGCACAGATCTACTAAATGTTCTAAGGAAATACAATCACTGGGTAAATCAGCTTACCCCTGGTGACCGTGTTGCCATGCAGGCTGCTGATGTATCTGACCGTATTGATACGGTTAGTCAAATACATAAAGCACAGCTTCGTGATCGATTCCAGTTGTTAATCGAAAAGGAGTTGAAGCTGGAGGACAGCCTTGAACTCATAGAGTGGTTAGAGAGCATTCACAAGCGTCCGGATGATAATTCTGAGGTCGGACCTATTGAAATCTACGAAGTGCTGAATCAGGGGCATGAAGTACTTGCGCTGCTGGAAGGTTTATCAAGTGGTGCACAGCAGAAGTACTTTCTTACTCCAAAAGATGAGCAGACGGATCTAATCCAGAGCTGGATTGCATCAGCTATTTGGTTGCAATACTGGTCGCGTAAAGGCCTTGATGATGCCGAGTTCGCTCGATTTTTTGCCGAGGATCTTAATGAGCAGGAACGCCGCATGATTGAACAATCGTCCGATTTTCGTACAAGCCTCTTTTTTGTTTACAACAATAAATCTGGTGAGCGGGAGCAACAGCTTAGCAACACTGCACTCGCGAGTGATCAAAACACGACGAATCAATCTACGTTAAATGACGATGCGTCTGCTCCTGGAATTGGTACAACCGTGATCGGAGCTGTGCCGTTTATGCGTCAAGCCATCGAAGAACTGATTCCAGATCTGGATCAGGATCAACTTGCCTTGCTTGAAGAGCTATCACCGGGAGCCAGCAGCGTGATTGCAGCGATGGAAGATACAGCAAGCGATGCTGAAAAGGTTTTGAATTGGGTGAAGAATGCAATGAAGAGTCAGTTCTTCAGCCAGGCTGATGTTCCGGAGCAAGACTTGCAGGCGTTTCTCGAGAATGACTTGACCGATGAAGAACGAGAGTACCTAAAACAGGTTCCACCGCTTCAGTATCGAAAGACGCTTTTATTCCTCTACTACCAAAAGCAGGACGAGGTAGAAAAAAATAAGAGCGAGCTGCCAGAGCCCAACGAGGATCCGGGTGACGAGAAGCCGACTTCAGAAAATGCTCAATGACGCCGTAATCTCTACAGCATGCTTTCCAACAGTAGACGCATCTTTCTCAATTCCGCATCATGGTCAACGTCAGGCAGCTCATCTAATTGAACCGACAGGGCGCGGCGAAATCCTTGCTTACCAAGCTGGTTTATTAACCGACTGTAATCGACCACACCTTGCCCTACACGTACCTGAAACGCGTCATCTGATGCGTCACGCAGTATGGTATGGTTGATATGCGGAAGTAGCTTTTCATAGCCTTTGGCGACGTATGGACCGCATTGGTACTGGCTGATATCCAGACAGATTTTCAATCCATCAACATTATTGCAAAGTACAGAAACGGTGTCGGGGTCTTCAGTTAAACACCCAATTTGATTCTTCAAGCTGATAACAATTCCATCAGTCTCTGCAATCTGGACCAGTTTTTGGAGATGCTCTACTTCCTGATTAAATGGTGTACCGAGTTCAGCTGAAGGGATGCTGATGGAAACGACACGTGTTGCCTTTGCTAGTTTGCAAATAGATGCAAATTGTTCGTAAAAGAGCTCTCCTGTAGCGTTAATACGAACGTCATAGGAAACAACTCCGAGGCGGAGTGTATTGGTACACAAAGTAATGGCCTCTTCCAGGTTTTCATGTACCATCGAAGGCTTAATTTGATTTCCATCTTCACACAGAACCACATCGACCATGGAGTATTCCAGATCAACGAGTTTCTGTATAGCATCCTGAAAACCAAGCTGCTTAAAGCAGTCAGTTGACGCCGCAACTAACAATGTAGTACTCCCCAAAATGAACGATAAACCGGATATTCACGGAAGTTTCCCGTTGATTGAGGTGGCGAGTTTACCCGCAAACGGGGGTTCATGGCAACACAGATTTTGTCACACCAAATGATTAGTAACGCATCTGATAAACAACTCAGCTTTTAATCTGAACACTTGTACATTATACTGCCGATAACCTGTACAGGTGTCTAGTATATGCCACGGAGGGAAATCATGGCTCCAACTGATCAATTAACCGCACGGCAGCGTGAAGTATTTGACATGATCTATGAACAGATCATAAATCGAGGTTATGGACCTACCGTGCGTGAGATTGCTGATCAATTTGGCATCGCCTCACCAAACGGGGTTGTTTGCCATTTGAAGGCACTGGAGAAGAAGGGCTTAATCATTCGAAGCCCTAATAAGTCGCGTGCAATTGAATTGACAGACGAAGTTCTCGAATCTCAGCGGGGCTTGCCGCTTGCGGGTACCGTTGCCGCGGGTATGACGACACTGGCGTTTGAACAACAGGACCGCATTGATATTGGAGGCATGTTCTCCGGGTCAGACGAGTTTGTATTACAGGTATCTGGCGATTCAATGATCGAAGCACATATTGCTGACGGAGACTATGTCGTCGTGCGCAGGCAACCAACGGCACGTAGCGGCGATATGGTCGTGGCTCGCACCGATGAGGGAGAAGCAACGCTTAAATACTGGTACCCCGAATCTGGTCGTATCAGACTACAGCCCGCAAATGCTTCGATGGATCCAATCTACGTCGACAATGCACAGGTAGTCGGAATTGTCACCGGTGTTGTGAGAACCGTTTAGCCAGTCGTCACACGTTGCACGACTCACTTGGCTATCTATATACCCTTGGTAGCTAGTTATTCGCTACATGCGCTATTCAGCACTAAATCGGTGTACCGTTACGTGATGATATGATTCACCGGGGTTGAGTACCGTTGTTGGGAATTGGTCCTGATTAGGTGAATCCGGATAGTGCTGTGTTTCCAGGCAAAGCGCTGAATACTGAGCAAGACCGGCGTTTGCCTCGGTTCCGTCCAGATAATTACCTGTATAGAATTGCAGGCCGATTTGAGATGTGTAAATCTCCATTACTCGCCCTGTGCCCTCGTGCTTTAGCGTCGCGGCCAGTACCAAATTATCAACAGATGCCTTTTCGCGATCTCTTAGTGCATAGCAATGGTCGTATCCGACGGGATCAGTCATGTTATCCGCGAGGCGTTCGCCGATCTTGTGGAACTCGATAAAGTCCAAGGTTGTGTCCGTAACCGTTGCAATCTCGCCCGTTGGAATTCCCGTATCATCCATGGGAAGATACTCGTCAGCTTCGACCTTAAGTAAATGCTCATGTACGAGACCGCTGCCGACACCACCGAGATTCCAGTAATTATGGTTCGTTAGATTGACAACAGTTTTCTTGTCTGTAGTTGCAGAGAGATCTACAACCAATTCATTATTATCGGTCAGCTTATAGATAGCGGTTGTAGTAAGATTTCCCGGATATCCTTCTTCGCCATCGGCACTTACCCGGCTGAACTTAATTCCTACAAAATCATCACCATTTAGCGGCTCAGCATCCCACAGCTGTTTGTCAAATCCCTGTTCACCCCCGTGAAGATGGTTTGGATCATTATTGGCAGCAAGCGTGTATTCTTCGCCATCAAGCGAAAACTTCGCATTAGCAATTCGGTTACAGAAACGTCCAACCGTCGCTCCAAAGTAAGGAGGACCGCCAAGGTATCCATCCATGGAGTCAAATCCAACGTTGATATTTCCGAGGTTACCATCGCGATCCGGTGTTTCCACAGAAACGACGATCGCACCGTAGGTGATCATTTTTACGACTAGACCGTTCTTATTGGTAAGCGTATAAATATCGACCGCTTCACCGTCAGCTGTTTCACCAAATGCATCCTTGGTAATTCCCGCAGCTGGGTCTGCCAATTCTCCTGAATCCGTTGAATTATCTTCCATTGGTTCAGTATTCCCTTCTTCGCCATTTTCGCGATCCTGCCGATCCTTCATGGCTTTTGCCATTGACTCGATCATTTCGTCTTTGGTGATCTCACCGTCTTCATTAGCATCAGCTTCTTTCATGCGATCCGGATCATCGGAGGCAGCAATTTCCTCACTATCAATGACGCCATCAGAGTTGGTATCAATCCTTTGCATAATGAAACCAATGAACTGCTTCGCTTCCTCACGGAATGGTGCTAAATCAGCATCCTTGGCATCCGCATCGGTGTCAGCATCGGTGTCAGCATCAGCATCAGCATCTGCATCAGTGTCTGCATCTGCATCAGCATCAGTGTCTGCATCGGCACCGACGAACAAGTCATCTCCACCCGTATTTGTATTTCCGTCATCTCCACCACATCCGAGGAGCGAAATTGTGGCGCTGAAAACTAAACAAAGCAAACATGACTGAAATGATCGTTTCATGTCAGGGATTCCTAAAGGAAAAGAGTTGAGAACGGAAATCAACAGTAGGAGTTAGGGCTACTACTGTATTGGGTACAGGAATTCATTATCTGATTAGAAATCGGCTGAGACAAGTGCCGGACAGGGATACGAGCGGGTAGATTCAGCAACGATCGACGGTCCATCGGGTCTTGGGTGATTTTTAGCTCTCAGGCTGATTTGTTCGATCGCGTTTCTTGGTTCAGTTTGTTGTAGAGAGTCTTAAGACTTATGCCCAATTCCGACGCGGCAGCAGTCTTATTACCATCATGCCGATCAAGTGCGGAGTGAATTGCAACCAATTCCAATTCGCGTAATGTCATGGCTGGGTTACCAGATTGTGGTTTTGGAGTGTCCACGACCTTGTGAAAACGTGGTGGCAAGTGGGACAACTCGATCATTTGTTCATCGCAAAGTATCAGGGCATGTTCGATCACGTTGGCCAGTTCACGTACATTTCCTGGCCAGTCATGTTGTGACAATGCTGTAAGGGCTTCGCTGTTAATAGAGTCAGATAAAGTAGCCACTCCAACCTTACGGGACACGAGATGATCGATTAGCTGGCCGAGGTCGCCAATACGATCTCTAAGAGGCGGGATCTCCAGTTCAAACGCATTTATTCGAAACATCAGATCTTCACGAAAATCCCCTTCAGCCACCATATGTTCAATATTTCGATGAGTTGCACATACCACCCGAACATTGACATTAAAGGTTTGGTTATCGCCGACACGTCGTATTTCACCGCTCTCGAGTACCCGGAGAAGATTGGCTTGCATTGTTTTGGGCAGCTCACCGATTTCGTCCAGAAACAACGTGCCACCATTGGCAACTTCAAATAGGCCTGTCCGTTGTTGATCAGCCCCGGTGAATGCGCCTTTGCAATGACCGAATAATTCACTTTCGATGAGGTTTTCCGGAAGTGCGCCACAATTCACCGCAACAAATGGCATCTCCGCTCTCGTGCTTTCCTGATGAATGGAGCGGGCCACAAGTTCTTTACCGGAGCCGGTTTCTCCTCGGATCAGCACAGTTGAGTCGGTTGGAGCAACTCTACTGATGAGTGATTTCAGCTGTGCCATAACCGGTGTTTCACCAATCAGTTGTGACGTGCCCTGAACTTGATCAAGCTGGCGTTTTACCGCTTGGTAATTTCGTCGTAGTTGGCGTTTGTCAGCAACGCGTTGGAGGATGGACTTTAGCTCGATTAACTTGCAAGGTTTGGTAATGTAGTCAAACACACCATGTCGAAGTGCTGCAATCGCTGACTCGATTGATGACTTTCCGGTCAGAATGATGCAATCCAGTTCGGGAGAGAGTTCTTTTGCGCGGGCAATGACTTCCATGCCGTTCATGCCGGGCATATCCAAATCTACTAACAAGCAGTCGAAATTGTTTTGTTCGAGCATATGCACAGCATTAGCACCATCGGGGCAAACAGTGATCGCGTGTCCCATACGTGGAATTTCTAATTCCATCAGTTCGCGCAAGTACTCTTCGTCGTCGGTAAACAATACCTGGAGACCGTTAGGCGACGCGGGTTGATGGGTGTTGCTCATCATTTTTTCCGTTTGAGGCGAGTTGTTTATTCGACGGGAGTGTCACAATGAAGGTCGCTCCTTTTCCCGTACCATCGCTGTGCACATGAATCTTACCGCCGTGGTCATCGACGATACGATGAGTTATCGAAAGTCCAAGTCCCGTGCCAGAGCCATCCTGGCGCTCGGTAAAGAATGGCTCAAAGATCTGTTCGAGTGTTCGTTCTGACATTCCACAGCCGTCGTCTACGACTTCAAGTTGTGCGTGGTTATCTTGTTGAGTCAGTGAAACTTTGACACGACCGCCGTCGTCAAGACTATCAAGTGCGTTGGTAACCAGATTCAATGCAACTTGCTTGAATTCCTGTGGATTGACGATCGCAAAAACAGGGCCGTGACATTCCAGTTCAAGTTCACATTCCTTGTACTTACCGAGATGTTGAACCATTTCTACAACGTCGGTAACTAAGCCAACCAGAGGCACGTGCTGACGTTCTGCATTTCCCAACCTGGAAAAGTCCAGCAATTGTTCGGTAATTCCCTTACATCGAAATGCTTCGTTCTGAATTCGCTGAAGGTATTTGCGAATAACCGTAACCTGTTCGGTAACCTGTTCAGTGTCGTTAGACATGACTTCTTCAACGCGGGATTCCAGCGATTCAGCACACATTGCAATGGTTGCCAGCGGGTTGTTAATTTCGTGTGCGACTCCGGCCGCCAGAAATCCTACACTCGCTAATTGTTCACTTCGAATGACTTCGCGTGTCCGCTCTTTCACTTGTTGATCCAGATCGTCTCGGATTCGTTTGAATTTCCGCGTCATGTTGTTCATGGCTGCTGCCAACTCAGCAACTTCATCATTCGTATCCACGGTGATCTGATATTCCAAGTCACCGCTGGCGACACGTCTGGAACCTGAAATGAGTTTGCCAAAGGGACGGACAAGCCATGATTGGACTAAGCGAATAAGTTGAATAAGCAGAACAGCGCCAAAAATCGAGCCGATCCAGGTTAATACGATCCATGTTCGATAACTCAATCGAGCTTCATCAGCAAAGGTATTCATACGCTGCTGTAGTTTACGTGGCATTTGACGGGCCAGCGACAACGCCCGGTTTAATGGCGGGGTAAGCATTTCAATTCGTTGCATTGCAGCGTCTGAACTTACACCCTGCAATTGATGGTCAACGTCGGTGAGCAAAGAACGGATTTCGTTGACCATCGCAAGCTCTTCAGAGGTATCGCCAAGCATATCGTCATCCTGATTCGCTGTATTAAGCTGGTTTTGATATGCAATCGCAGCTAGCTGAACTGACTGTAGGTGATTTAGAAACTCGTTGGTGATTCCTGTTGGTACTGGCGTATCACGCAGGATGGATTTCACAAGGAGCTTATATTTACCATCGAGGCCTACCATTTCATCGACCAACGATTCGGCGATGGGCAGCTCACTGGCTCTTTCACTTACGCTACGTGCGAGCTTTCTGTATGAATACACTCCCTGGAATCCGCTGAATGACATGGCAGCGACGATCATGCACAACATCGTCAGACAGACGATGAGCTTGTATCGAAATGGCCATTGCGAAAGCACTAGTAATTACCTCTTACTTACCTGCGAAGAATTCGTCGTAGAAAAAATACACCAGCGGCGAAAACACACACATTTCCCAGCCAGACAGCATATGGCGGAAAGGCGCCGGCTTTTGCCCGATCGACACCGTACTGAAACACGGGATAGTAAATAACGAGGATCGGTAAGAAACTAAACCCGATGGTTGTCCACATGTCCGGTGTTTTCTTGAGGATCGAAATGGATGCACCAGCAAAGACAAACGCCAGACACGTAAAGCCGTTTGCCCATCGTCTCCAGGATTCCAGCGTGTAGCGATTCAATAAATGCAAATCATAGTGAAGCTTTCTGTGCGATTGCTTCCAATGTAAATCAAGAAGTTCGTTGAAGTCGCCTGTTAGCATTTGTAACCCTGCTTGTGCAGCAAGAGTCTGCTGGCTGACATCGATGGTTGATTCCTGTTCAGAGATGTAACGAGGTAAATTGCGCAGCGCTACATCAGATGGTCCGAGTTTTCCGGAGTCATTACGCGCCACGCTTCGCAAGGGTAATTCGTATATGAACTGATCAGGCCATTCGCCAAATGTACTTGCTCCAATATCAAACTGAGTATCGTCAATCATGATCCGTAGCTTGTTGGAAACTGGATTAAACTTGAGTTCAGCCTGTCTTGCCACGAGCGTAATGGGAGGTGAATCGCCATCTGCATGGAATGATATCGTCGGTCTAATCAGCTTCTTGTCCTGTACGTCCTTTACGTGAATACTGAATCGGTTACTGGAGTAACTTCGTTGGCTTCTTAACATCCCATAAGCGATGTCTTCAATACTTTGGAGGATTACGCGGTCGATTCCTCGCCGCCCCCAGGACACAGCGACGTCGTTTAGCCATACGGCAACCAGACTTACCATCACTGCAAGATAGACGGCCGGGACAATGGCCTTCTTAATGGAAATGCCCATTGATTTGAGTGCGATGAGCTCATTGGAGGATGCCATTTTTCCGTACACACTACACGTAGCGAATAGCATCGCGGCGGGAATACTAAGACGTAGAGCATCCGGTAATATAAACGGGACTAAGCGCAAGACTGGTAATGGTCCCAACCCTTCACGCATTGCACGCTGTGCAAGCATGACCAGCAACAGAATCATGGTCAAAACAGTGAGCGCAAGAATCATCGTCTTTAGCAATTCACTAACGACATAGCGCATCAGAATTCGCATCTACGGTTCATCCTTGAACGGTTTCACTTTATGTGACTGTTGACAGTCGTATGTTGGCAAACTTTCTGTGTTTGCTACATGCGCTTTACACCTGTTTCCAGCGATTTGGGCAACAAAATGTAACATTTACACGGTTTTGAGGAAATGACAGTTTCCAATTGACTGCTTGATGATGTTTCTTGTATCGTGGCGTGCCGGATGCCGAACAGGTCTTCCGCAAATTGGCAACTATCACATTAGGTCTTTACCATCCAGGCCGGCACTTAAGATAAGCGAAGTACAATCTACAATGAGAATAAAGATCACTCCATCAAGTCGTACCGCAGAGTGCTCATTATGTCGTCATACTGAGTTCAGCCAAGTTGCAGATCGCGATCGCAAGTCCAACGAATTGAAGACCGTTGTTTGCAAGAAATGTGGCCTCGTGTCACATGAGTGTATTCCTTCGGATCAGGAACTGCTCGAGTATTACCAGGAAGATTATCGAAGTGAATACAACGGTGAGGCGACACCGTCTGCATACCGCGTATTGCGCGAATGGGACCGTGGACAAGCCTTGGTTAAACAACTTGGATCGTATCTGGCAGAATCAAGTGATGTACTTGAAGTTGGGTCCGGAATTGGATGTACAGTCAAGAGTTTCGAACTAGCAGGGCACAGAAGTACAGGGATTGAACCAGGGCGTGGGTTTTGTGAATATTCACGCAATGTGCTAAGCGCTGATGTTAGCGAAGCAATACTTGCCGACTTACCAGCAGAAGAACGTTATGACATGGTCATGTTAGTTCACGTGCTTGAGCATCTGAATGATCCAATGAGTTCATTTGAGCATGTACACTCCCTATTGCGTCCAGGCGGCTTGTTCTATGTGGAGGTTCCAAATTGCGGCGCACCACATGCTGCCCCGCCAAAGATGTTTCACTATGCTCACATATTCAATTACGCGAGTTGGACGCTATCTCACCTGGGACAGTCGACAGGATTTGACGTGAAAGAGGTCATATCATCAGAATCCAACAAGAATCTGCAAATCCTGTTTCAAAAGTCAAACACGCGTAATGACAGTCGATCATTCGATATGAACGGCTATGAAAAATCGTGTGCGTCTCTCATGCGTTATACGAATCTTACATATCATCTGAGATGGAATTACGTGACGACTCGTATGGCTACGATGGTCCATCACTTATCTGGCCGGATACGTGCAGAACGTAGATTAGAAAAACTGATTAAGTCGTTTCCAGAAAAATCAGATATCGACAGCGGTATCCGTCGAGCAGCCTAGTCCGAGCCAATCGGTCGTTTACGGCTAAGTGGAACGAAACTCAGTCATCATAAAGCTGATGGCCTTTGCGAATTGTAAAAATGCAGCGGCGAAATCTCCCCGCTGCTGATATTCTGCACCCGCCACACATAATTCATCAAAGTGTTGCCAGTCAAATTGGTCTGTCGAGCGGTCGTGGGCTTCGCGGACCCTCTTAACCAGTGAAATAATCTCATTCAGCACGTCTGAGGTGACTTTACAGTCGGTGCGAGAGTAGGGGCCTTCGCCAAACGGCTGACCACCAATTTGTTGACTAACCGATTCATTCGATGAGAACATAGGCTTGATGAATCCGGTTAGACCTAACAGTACTCCGAGTCCAAGCGTAATTAATCCGGGTAATTGACTACTTAGGGTCATGGCAAGCACTCCACCTGCCAAAGCCAGCACGCCACCAAGGGCATAAAACAGCGCACTGCTGGTGTCATCATCATCCGTCTCTGTTGTTACGGTAAACGAACCACTGTCTTCACGATTCGTAGTTAGTTGATCCCCGGTAACTTTGGCGATGATCACCGTCACATTGTCAGGGCCACCCGTTAAATTTGCTAAATCCCGCAAAAATGCCGCTGCTGTTTCAGGATCCTGTAGTGATAAAGTGGCACCGATAATTAAATCAGAAACCTGGCCGGAAAGACCATCACTACATAGCAGGAATGTATCACCTGTTTGAATCGGAAACGGGCCTTCCAGATCTACTTCAACTTCGGCGTTGGGCCCAAGTGATCTGGTAATCACATTCTTGGGGATCGCTGCTTCATCTTCTGGCGTTTTCAGCTTCCCATGCCGTTTCATTTCCCACACGAGACTGTGGTCAAATGTCAGTTGTTCAATCGTGTCTGCCCGAAATCTGTACACACGGCTATCACCGACATGGCCAAGTAGCGCACCTTGTGGTAACAGCGTCAATGCGCAAATCGTTGTGCCCATGTTGTGAAATTCAGGATTTGATTCCCCACGCTCGTGAATCTCGTTATTGGTTTCACGAATAGCCAGTTTTAGGGATTCTGGCGGAGATTTCTCGATGTACTTCTGGTAATGGTGGGGTACACTGCGAACCGCCATCTCACTGGCTTTCTCACCGGCTGCATGTGCTCCCATTCCATCAGCGACGATAAACAAATGTCCTTGGCTCTTCCAATTCTTTTCGTTCGCAGCAATTACTACACGCAAGTTGTCCTGATTATTGGCTCGACGCATTCCCACATCAGTTATGGCGCAATAATCAAGGCAATCTTGCCATGGATCAGAGGAATCAGGTTGTTGTTCTTTTTTTGACATACAAACGGGGTAGTTATATGTTGCGTAAAATCTTAGTGCTTAATTCTAGTATACAGGAAGATTTAGAGTGATTACCGCTTTCAAATGCTGTTGGAGGGGCTGTCACATGCATGTATACTCCGCGGCGTCCAAAATGGATGAATCAGTTTGTCTTTAAAGGAATACAAATGGGCTGCAGAAACACTTCGTGTGCCCTAATCGGGATCCTGATATCAGTCGTCGTAATGGAATGGCTTGTCGCAGATGCCAATGCTATTGTTCGTCGCAGGGTAACGATTCGTAGTAATCCGCCCGGAGCCGTTGTCTACATTGACGATCAGGAGATCGGAGTCACACCGGTGAGTACGACGTTCACATTTTACGGCACTCGAAAAATCCAATTGATCAAAGATCAGTTTGAAATTGTAACGGTTAAACGGACCTTTAATCCTCCGTGGTATCAATTACCCGTTTTGGACTTCATTTATGAAAACCTTGTCTTTCAAGAGGTAAGAGACGAGCGAGTTCTGGACTTCAAACTCGTTCCCCAGAAAAATCGTAAGAACTCGGATCTCATACAGCGAGGTTTGCAGTTGCGACAACGTGCTCAACAAGGTGTCCTGACTCCGCGTCCCGGAGAGACTTCGCCGCTTCGAGCGAGGTATCCAACTGTCCCAAGTCGCCAGCTTCCGGCGATTACACGTCCTCGTTAATTCACTAACGTGGAACCGGTTTAAACCCGGACCCGACCGGTCTGTTTTGTAATGCACCGGATACTCCAAGCTGCCGTGGATCCGTAGCGATCTTATCAGAGAAGACTCTCAGATCATTGAGAATGGGTCGAAGTTTTATGCTTGCTTCCTCAATATTGCGAGATGAGCGCACAAAGTTGTCATACAACTCGCGGTCATGGATCAACCTAGAGAGTGTGCCATCTTTACGATTCATGGCAGTGGCCAACTGATTCATTTGAGTAACCATGTTGTCGAATTCTTCTACGCTGCTTGTGATTGACTCCACTAACTGCTCTCCCCGCTCGCCAAGAGGCTTGGTGACTCGTTCCAGGTGAGCGAGATTGTTCTCAGCCAGTTTGCCGGCTCTGTCGAGAGAGTCAAGCGTGTCACGTGCTCTGGAAAACGTTGCAGAGGCATCAGCTAATACCGTGGGCAATTGCTCACTGGCACGTTTTAAGTTGGCTTGCGTCTTCTCATCACCTACTAAGTCGTTCATCGAAGCCATGGCTCTTTCGAACTCCGCCATGGCATTATTTGTTTTTTCGATAGCTTCCTTCAGCCCCTTTTCGTTGTCTCCAAAAGAGGCATTCAGATTCTTCATTAGCTGACGGAATTCGTCGGCAGCCTGATCAATACCACCACCTGCTCCCTGGATCGATCCAAACGTATTGGCCATGTGTTCCTGCATGCTGATGAGAACCTGCAAGGGATCGTCAACAACAAGACCATTGTCAACAAGCGTGCCTTCTGCGAGGACTTGATTTGCCTGTTTGATTTCGTCGTCGCTCAGGCGGTCATCTTTGTTGCTATCAAACTTGGATAACAATCCTTGTTCATCGAGGTTAACCACATCAATGAGTGCATCGCCAGTGATGATCGAACCCGTGCGAATACGGAAGGTCTCACGACGGCGTATTTGATACTGATCCTGAATATCCAAATGCATGATCACACTTCCGCTTTCATCCAGCTTCACATCGTGAACTCGTCCGATGGTCACACCACTCTTCTGGACAGGTGTATTCGGGTGCACCCCAGGCGCCGTTGGGAATTTCACAGTCAGGCTATATGTCGAGACGCCAAAATCCGGAAGTGCGCCGAATAGAAAGATTAGTGCAATTCCGCAGATGGCCACTAATATGGTTGCGAGGCCAACCTGGATCTTTATAACTCGCTCTTTCATTTCCATTCTCCATCTATGAATGAATTGTTACTCGTTGAAGCGGCTATGCGATCACCTGCGTCACCGCGGACGAATTGTTGCACACGCATATCATCTGTACGGTCGAGCTCACTTGGTGGGCCGTCAAATATGATCTGGTTTTCGCCTTCGCTGAGCTGGCTGAATGGCAAAAGCATCATGACACGATCTGCTGTCTTGCGAACGGTTTTCATGTCGTGAGTGACGATGATACTCGTGACAAAATGATTGATACGAGTGCGCAGAATGAGCTCGTTAATGACATCGCTGACAATCGGATCGAGTCCGGTTGTTGGTTCATCGTACAAAAGCAGTTCAGGACGCATCATCAAGGCTCTGGCCATTCCCACACGCTTTCTCATGCCCCCGGATAGCTCCCCCGGATAGCGATTGGAAATTGACGGGTCGAGGCCAAGTTCAGTTAACAACTGATGACTGCGTTCTTCAATGTTCTCATCACCGAGTTCATTAAAAGACAACGGAAATGCAATATTCTCACGTACAGTCATACTGTCGAAGAGTGCTGCTTGCTGGAATACAAATCCAGTGCGTGTTCTCAACTCAGCGAGAGCCTGACTACTTATTGTGGCAATATCGGCGCCTGCTAACTGTACACCGCCAGCAGTGGGCTGAATCAGTCCGACCAGCGACTTCAGTAGTACTGTTTTGCCACAACCACTTTCACCGATAATGGCCAATGTCTGTCCGCGTGCGATGGAAAACGAAAGACCATTGAGGACATGTTGCTTTCCAAAGCTCACAACAAGGTTGTCGACCTGAACAATAGGTTCGTCTAAACGAGTAGCGTCCATCGTCTCTTCAGGTTTGATCATAACAAGCTATTCCCGCCAGGATTGAATTGGAAATAGATCGTATCCAGAGCAATTCCGAGCAACAGATCTAACAACAGGATAATGACGAAGGCGGAAACGAATGCACCGGTTGCTGCCCGGCCGACTCCACGAGCACCAACGCGGCAGTGAAAGCCGTGGTAACAACTTATAAGGCCGATGGAAATTCCAAAGAACACGCTCTTGATAATTCCCGTGGCCAGATCGAATCCCGTGACGTATTCTTTTGAGTTGTAGAAATACTGCGCTGCGTCGATATTGAGTGCAAGCGAGCTGTACAAGAAGCCGCCGGCCACGCCGACAAGATCTGCAACAATCGTTAAGGCAGGAACAAGAAAGAGACACGCAGTCACTCGTGGTACCACCAGATACCGGATAGGACTAATGCCCATACTGTCGATGGCATCAATCTGTTCACTTACCCGCATCGTGCCTAGTTCAGCGGCGATGGCGCTGCCAATACGACCGGCAAGCATTGTTGCGGCGAGTACCGGGCCGAGCTCGCGCACCAATGTAATGTTGATCATGGCGCCCATTCGGTTTTCCATCCCCAGTTGATGAAACTGGAAATAGCTTTGGACGGCCAGTACCATACCAATGAACAGCCCAGTGAGAGCTACAACAGGAATACTCTGTACACCGATCTGGTAGGCAGCTGGTAAAAGAGTCCCGCGCTGCACGCCTTTGGTTGTAAGGCTGCTAATAGACTTAAAGCAAAACACGGTGAAGTTGCCTAACGCATAGAGCGCATTGGCCATTTGCACCAACACGGTTGGTCGGCTGCTGGGATTCGACGTTTGTACGGTACCGGAGGCCATTTGACCTAGCAATTTCAGAAATAGTGATGTAATGACGGGCGCGCACTCAGCGCACAACATCCCACTTCTGATTGCTTCGGCATGTTAAGCTGTAACACTTAAGTAGACTTTGCCGAAAATAACGGCATACAATGAAACCGCATGACTTCTGAAAGCTGACGTAAACCACATCATGTTAGATTTACGACTCGTCGCTATCCTCGCCAGCGACAACGGTTTCTCCGGTCGATTCGTCTACCGGTTCAGGTTCTTCCGGTACCAGTGATTCATCGAATGATCCGTCAAAGCTCAGGCGTACGATGCTTTCATGGTTTTCATCCCACACAGCATCGACGAGAATCCGGTTCTTACTTTCGAATTCACCCTTCAGTAATTCCTCCGAAAGCGGATCTTCGATGCGGCTCTCGATAGCACGACGCAGTGGCCGTGCACCGTAATCGGTATTAGATCCTTGTTTAATCAGGAACTGTTTTGCATCATCGGTTAGGTCCAGAGTTAGCCCGCGTTCTTCCAGTCGCTCTCTTACCTTTGCTAGTTCCATATCGACAACCTCTTTAAGGTCAGCAACGGTGAGATGGCGGAAAACGATAGTGTCATCAAGACGGTTGAGAAATTCAGGACGGAAGACACGTTCGATGGATTCGTTAACACGAGCTTTCATCGAGTCGTAAGACGCGTCGTTATCCGGTGCCTGGAATCCGAATGCCGATTCGTTCTTGATGGCTTCAGCGCCAGCATTGGTAGTAAGAATCATGATCACGTTTCTGAAATCGACGTTACGACCGAAGCTATCGGTCAAACGACCTTCTTCCATGACCTGCAGTAGCATATTAAATACGTCCGGGTGTGCCTTCTCGATTTCATCCAGAAGTACGACAGCATACGGTCGTCTTCGGATCTTCTCGGTCAACTGACCACCTTCTTCGTAGCCGACGTATCCTGGAGGGGCACCGATCAAACGGCTGACATTGTGCTTCTCCATGTATTCACTCATGTCGATATGAATCAGTGCGTCACTATCACCAAACATGAATTCCGCGAGTGCTTTTGCGAGCAACGTCTTACCGACACCGGTAGGCCCGGCAAAGATGAAGCAGCCAGTAGGTCGTTTCGGATCCTTTAATCCACTGCGACTTCGTCGTACCGCCTTTGCAACTGCTGTAACGGCTTGTTCCTGGCTGACGATGCGTTTGTGTAAATCGTCTTCCATTTGCATTAGGCGCAAGCTGTCTTCAGTCGAGAGTCTCGTTAACGGAATACCCGTCATTTTGGAAACGACTTCAGCAATTACGTCTTCGTCCACGACACCATCGGTTTCACGAGATTTTTCCCGCCACTCTTCCGTAATGGTCTCTTTTTTCTTGCGGAGCTTGTCAGCGCTATCACGTAGTGATGCAGCCTTTTCGAAATCCTGATCGGCGACAGCATCGTCTTTCTCTTTGTTCAGCCGCTCGATCTCTTCGTCGATTTCTTTCAAATCGGGTGGCCTTGTCATGGTCTTGAGTCGGACTCGGGCCCCAGCTTCATCAATAACATCAATCGACTTATCAGGAAGGCATCGCGCTGTGATGTATCTGTCGGACATCTCAACGGCCGCTACAAGTGCATCGTCCGTGATTTGAACACGATGATGTTCTTCGTAGCGTTCACGCAGGCCTTTGAGGATCGCGATGGTCTCATCCTTGGCAGTTGGTTCGACCATGATTTCCTGGAATCTACGAGCTAGAGCACTGTCTTTCTCGATGTACTTTCGATATTCATCCAGCGTTGTTGCACCGATGCACTGGATTTCACCTCGTGCCAGGGCAGGTTTGAGTACGTTGGCAGCGTCGATAGCACCTTCAGCACCACCAGCACCGACGAGCGTGTGCAGCTCATCAATAAACAGGATGGTGTTCTTAGCCCGGCGAACTTCATTCATTACCGCCTTGATGCGCTCTTCGAATTGACCACGGTATTTTGTGCCGGCCACCATCATGGCGAGATCTAATACCACGATGCGTTTGTCGGCGAGCAATTCCGGTACGTCTCCAGCGATAACGCGTTGTGCAAATCCTTCGACGATCGCAGTTTTTCCAACACCTGCTTCACCAAGCAGTACCGGGTTGTTCTTGGTTCTTCTGCAAAGCACCTGAATGGCTCTTTCGATCTCACTAGCACGCCCAATCACAGGATCCAGTTCTTTTTTCTTGGCTAGGTCGGTTAAGTCGCGGCCAAAGCTATCCAATGCCGGAGTCTTCGATTTGCTTCCTTTCCCCGATGATTCAGAAGAGCCACCTTCGCGGCCACTCCGTTCACCACTCTCAACACCTTCAAGACCATGTCCAAGCAGATTTAAAACTTCTTCCCGGACTTCATCCAACTTCAGACCGAGGTTCATTAATACCTGAGCTGCAACACCTTCTTGTTCTCTTAGAAGCCCGAGTAGGATATGTTCGGTACCGACATAGTTGTGATTTAAATTACGCGCTTCTTCCATCGAGTATTCGATGACTTTTTTGGCACGCGGCGTTTGCGGAAGTTTGCCCATCGTGACCATCTCTGGTCCGCTCTGAACGAGCTTCTCAACCTCAAGACGGATTTTTCGCAGATCAACGTCTAGGTTCTTCAGTACGTTGGCAGCAACACCGCTTCCTTCTTTGACCAATCCAAGAAGGATATGTTCGGTGCCGATGTACTCGTGATTGAATCGTTGCGCTTCCTGATTGGCTAATTGCATAACCTTGCGAGCGCGGTCGGTAAAACGTTCGTACATGACTTGTCCTCTGTTGTGCCCCTGATTGCTATTCGCAGATGACCGATTGGGCGATTTTCGAATAACTATCAGGTAATCCCCTTGTGATTGCCGAGCTTGGCCGTCAATCGAGGGATTGTTGTAAATTGCTCCCCTCCAAGATAACGGAATCCTCGCATTTACGGGATACCATCAACTACCCACTGGTGGGGTGAATACGGGATTAATTCGTATTCATGCTGCAACGCCATTGCCCTGCAGCCGCGTCCGTGCCTGTTCAATCAACGTTGCTTCCTGTCGGACCTGCAACGTCCAATTACCGTTTTCGATGCTCGAACCAGCCTGGCTGGTTAACAGCTTCAGTAGACGGCTTGCTTCTTCAATCTCGTTACAACGTCGGTTTACAGCAATTAGCAATAGCCATGCCGCAACGTCGCTACGATCCTGCTCTACAAGCTGCGAAGCAACTTCGCTGGCTTTTATCCAGTTGCCTTGTAAATAGGCATCCCGTGCTTCAATAAACAGATCAACCGGTTCCTCGGTTTCCCGAGGACTCGATTGCTGCTCGTCGCTAACACTGTCCGAGACATCTGTCGCAATTGGCTTGTTGGATATCATGTACTGAACACCGTCCAGTATGCCGATGACCCAAATTAAGCCAACAATGGACCAAAGCCCCAGCATCATCTCAGGTGCTATCACGTCTGTCCAAATGAACTGACATGTCATGGCTACGTTCAGTAGCACGGCAAACATAAGTGAAGAGAATAGTCCCAGCCACTTACCGCCGACCCAGAGCCGTGAAAGCCCAGGCCATAAACAAGTTGTCCATGCGAACAGTTGCATTGTGATTACCGATGTTCCAAACAAGTGTGTTAGGAATTGTAGTTGCCGGAAATTGTTTCTAGCAAGTCGGGTTTTTCTGCCAAAATGGCAGATGGCAAGCATAATAACTTACCAGACCCGTTAAACCACTTTCGGTTGCATGTCACAATGTTAGGTATAACACCAAGACACTTATGTACTACGCACTTACCGTGCCAAATATTGGTTTGAAAGTCATATTTGCCCTAAGGGGATTTTGTCCATGACTGACAAAAATCAAGCTCTCAGAATCCTCGATGCAAACCGTAATCGTGGGTGCGAAGCTCTGAGGACCATCGAAGAATACTTTAGGTTCGCGTGGGATGACTCTTACCTCACTGAACTGACGAAGTGCATTCGGCATGACTTCAATACGGCATTCGCTGCAAGTCGTCATGCACTTCTTGCTATGCGAGACACAGATGGCGATGTGGGCACAAACATCTCTACCACTACTGAATCGAGCCGGGCTTCTACTCGAGACGTTATCGAAGCAGCTTTTTCACGATTACAGCAATCATTGCGCGTGATTGAGGAATACGGAAAAGTCGTTAGCGAAGCAGTTGAATGTGAGTTGATTGAACAACTGCGATACAGATGTTATCAGCTGCATCATAGTTTCGCGTCGATCACCGCTGGCAGAGAGCGACTGGCAGATGCGCGGATTTACGCGATCATATCCGGGCAGGAGTCTGATGAGGATTTTAATAAATACTGCACGGAGATCATTCACTCGGGAGTGGATGTTATCCAGCTTCGTGATAAGGACTTGCCGGACCGGGATTTAATCGCCCGAGGTAAACATCTAAGACAAATTCTAAATACAGTTGATCTGCCGCCACTTTTCATCATGAATGATCGTCCGGACCTTGCGGTTTTAACTGGCGCTGACGGTGTACACGTTGGACAGGATGAGTTAACTGTGGCGGAGACCCGAAGTATTGTAGGCCCTGACTTAATCATAGGTGTTTCAACGCACAACATTACACAAGTAGCCGACGCCGTTCGCGAAGGTGCAAACTACATTGGCTGCGGGCCGACATTCCCATCTGGCACCAAGTCCTTTGATTCCTTTGCGGGCGTTAGCTTTCTTCGTGAGGTGTCAGACAGATTCCAGATACCGGCATTTGCTATTGGCGGCATTGATCTAAACAACATTGCCGAAGTGGTTGAAGCGGGGTTCAATCGCGTGGCTATTTCCGGAGTACTTTCAACCTCGGTACCTCAGGATGTAGTGCGTGCACTACAACCATTACTAACTTAACGAAGTTGGCTCATTACTCTCGTCTCAGCACCACCGTAGGAAGCCAAAGTGAACACAAGCGGATTCGAAGTAGAACAAAAATATGCTGTTGCCGAGATGTCTCCACTAATTGATGCTTTGGAAAGCCTCGGTATTCAATGGCAGAAGGAGGTGTGTCAACGGGATTATTACTTCAATCACCCGTCTCGTGATTTTGCAATTACCGATGAAGCTGTTCGAATTCGGATCGAAGATGATGAGGCTTGCCTGACATACAAGGGGCCAAAGATTGGCACCAAGGCAAAAACGCGAAAGGAAATCGAGTTACCCATTGTCGAAGGTGTCGCAGCAGAACCAGCTATGCGGGAGTTTTTAACGGAACTTGGATTTCGTGAAGTGGCGTTGGTTTCCAAGAAACGGCGAAACGGAGTCTGTCGCTTGAATGATCGCGATGTAAGCATTGCACTCGACAATGTAGAGCAACTAGGGTCTTTTATCGAACTTGAGTTGTTAGTTTCGGACGAATCAGAGATTGCTGTTGCTCAAAGCATATTGGATGATCTGGCCAACAGGGTGGGATTATCCTCGAGTGATCGCCGCGGCTATTTAGACATGCTGCTACAACTCGATTCCTGACTTATTCTCTCAAAGACTCACTCGTGCCGTGGTTCGGTCAGTGTAAATGTGAGTATCCATCCAATCAGCAATAAGACACAAATACCGACGAATAAAGGTACGTAAGAATCGAACAGATCGATGCTTCCTGCAAACAATGGACTTAGCATTGCCGGGCCCGCAACACATAGCGAGAGCGTACCGAGGTAATGCGGTTGATCGGATGGGCCTACGAGTTCGAGTGTGTAATTTTGAAGTATTCGAATCGTAACCGGTGTCAAACCAATCATGGTGAAGACAATCCAGAATAGTCTTCCACCGGATTCCTGATTGGCTAATACAAGTGCGACGATTGGTGTAAGCAGCACTCCAAACAGGAGGACCCTTAAGACAAACCGGTTTCCACGTGAATCGGCGAGTGGTCCAAGAATAAGGCTGAAGCCCGCAACACCGATGTTTTGTACGACGATCCAGATTCCAATATTGGCGATATCCATATCCAGAACATCCTGTGCCATCGGCTGGTAATGTGGAAAGAGCATAATACTGGAGCTAAAGAGCGCACCGACCAAAGCGATTCTGCGAAATCGCGCATCTGTTTTTATAATGGTCAGGGCTCGTTTGAAGGATTCGCGTACCGCATTGTTTTCGCGCTCGTAGTGATCCACTTTTTCATCCAGCAAGAGCACTAGCAACGATGCTACGACAAAACAACTTCCGGTGAATAGAAAGATCGATGTAAAGTCTTCTGTCGTTTCATTTAGCCACTTCGGCATGAGCAGAAGAACAAGCGCTGCAGCCGATAACGCGCCAACGAAGTTGGCACCGGTTAGCAGTCTTCCGCGATGTTCTGCTTCAATTAGTTTCCCCTGAGCGGTTCCGACGGCTAGTTGGTTAATTCCGGTTGCAAAGAAGAAGATTGTATAGATCACCAAAAAAATACCCTGCATGGCGATCGGATTGGATTCGGCGAGCTCGTTCCAGAAAAGTCCGAGTGTGATAAAACACCCGCCCATCGTAGATGTTGCGACGAGGATGATTCGCTTCTTTTGCCGCGCAACACGTATGCGAGACGAGATTACCAGCGGCGGCACACTTTGACCAAAACGGTTAATCGTAGTGAGACAGCCCCGCATCCATGCTGGTGCACCAAGCATCTGCATGACGGCGGGCATTACAACACTTTCTGTCTTAAATATCCACCCACAGCGAACGATTACCTGATACACGATCAGCATCAGGAAATTTCTGGGCTTGGTCTTTACCTGATCCGAATCCTCATCCTGTTTGAATTGTGAATCAGTCATCAAGCTCACCGGGCAGGTTGCCGTTGTCAAAGTGAGGCTCAGATTCTGAAAGAGTGTCAGCTCTTCCGGACATGCTCCAGTAGGATGCCAGTATGGTGCCTGTCAGCATACAACCGAATGTATAAAGTGCCGGAGCAACTTTGACGGCGTCGTGATTGGCGAATAAAGCTCCGGCGAGCACCGCCCCTAGCCCTGCGTTCTGCATTCCGACTTCAAGGGTTAGCGCGCGTTTCATGGCTTCGGGTAGCTGCATGGCGGAACCACCCATCAAGCCTGCACAATAGCCGCCGATGTTTGTCAGCAGTAAGGCGAGGATCAAGTACCAGGTGATGTTGAATAAAACATCACGACTATTTCCAACTACCACAGCAATGATGATAAGAATTGTGAGGTTGGCGACCGTGGCGCCGATAATCTTAGCCCTTGATTCAAATTGTGGATAATTGCGACCAATTAAGAAGCCGGACACGACTGGTAACACAACCCAGAGAAATAAATTGATGCTGGCGTCAATGAACACCGAATTGTCCGTATCGCCTCCAAGTAATTCCGCGGCTTCTCCCTCCATAAATCCTGAGAGGAATTTCATCATTAGCGGTACTGCAATGGGTGAAATGAGCGTCGCTAGTGTAGTCAGGCTGACGGAATAGCTGGTATTTCCGCCAGCGGCAAGTGTCAGCACATTGGATGCCATCGCACCAGGTACACACCCGACCATGACCATTCCAACCAAAAGTCCTCCTTCTAATCCAGCAAGGCGACCGAACAAGAACGCCAGAACAGGCATCGTTACAAACTGGATCGTGGTTCCAAGGATAACGGTCGGCCATCGTTTACCGACTTGTCTGATTTCGTCGATAGGTAACATCCAGCCGATACAAAACATGGTCACGATAATCAGGTACTTCAAATATGGTTTAGCAACCGTAAACGGGTCGAACGCGTTTTCGCCTATCAGGTCAGGCCAGTACAGTGCCAACGCTGAGGAGAGGATGAGCCAAAGGAGTAAAAATCGCTGAAGCATGTTCGACGGTGGGAGTTAAAGAGGCAAGAGTGTCAAACCAACAGTGTACTCTTTATTGCCTAAATACAGCATTCACAGAAATCGTGCTTCCACCGCGGTCCCGACAATACCTGATCGACCTTCAGTTTGGGTGTGCCTTTTTGTTATCATCTTGCGTTGCAAACAGACAAAACCACTAAAGCTAAATAATGAAAATATTCTTTTCCGTTGGCGAACCAAGCGCGGACCTACATGGGTCGAATCTGATACGTGCGCTCAAGGAAAGAGATCCCGACGTAGAGTGTGTCGGATTTGGCGGACCAAAAATGAAAGAGGCTGGCTTAGATCAGCACTTTGATTTGACCAAGTTTGCCATCATGTGGATTGTGAAGGTGCTGATAAATATCAGGACTTTCTTTCGGCTGGCTAAGCAGGCTGAGCAGTATTTTAAAACAGAGCGTCCGGATGCTGTCGTGCTGATCGATTACCCCGGGTTTAACTGGCACATTGCCAAACGAGCTCGAAAGTATGGTATTCCAGTCTACTACTACGGTGTGCCTCAGTTATGGGCGTGGGCTCAGTGGCGCATCAAGAAAATGCGCCGAGATGTATCGTATGCTCTTTGCAAGCTCCCATTCGAAGAGAAGTGGTACAGAGACCGTGGGTGTAATGCGACCTTTATAGGACATCCGTTTTTTGACGAACTAACATCTCATCAAATGCAGCAAGACGTATTAGATGAATTCGCTCGCGATGATAAGCGTCTCGTTGCGATTCTGCCAGGCTCTCGAACATCTGAAGTTGAGATTCAACTGCCTGGTTTTTTGGATGCAGCCAGATTAATTCAGCAGGAGGATGGAAATGTGCGATTTGTTATCGCAAGTTTCAAAGAGTCTCAAGCTAAATTGGCACGCCGAATGGTCGAAGAAGCGGGACTTGATATCGACGTCTTGACCGGTTGTACGCCGGAGATCATAAAGAGTGCGCATTGCTGTATGGCTTGCAGTGGTTCGGTGTCACTCGAGCTAATGTTTCATAAAGTGCCAACTGTCATTCAATATAAAGTTGGAAAATTCCATCAGTGGATCGGCAATCGATTACTGAAGGTCAAATACATTACGTTGGTTAATCTGATTTCAGATCCTGATCCGTTTCGAGCATCGTGTGAGAAATCCGATATATTTGGTAGTCACCAATCACACGTACCGTTTCCGGAATATATTGGAGTAGCCGATCACTCAAAGCCAATGGCAGACTATATACAAACGTGGCTATCTGACGAGCATGAGCGATCACGCCGGATAACCATGTTGGCAGAACTCAATGAAAAGTATGCGAAACCTGGTGCCTCCAGGCGTGCCGCAGAATTCGTTTTGGATGACCTGCAGGGTCAATCTGAAAAAGACCAGCGTGCGGCCGCGGCATAAAGGCGCAATTCGTATCGCCGGTTATCCTGAATGTGTCGTGTTGCAATGCTTAAGACGAACTTGGACTAACAATGATTGGTGAACCCGGAAGAACGAACTACGATCTGAATTTCAGATTCATGGGTTATCGTGTGCGTGTTCATCCCGGTTTCTGGATTCTGATTGCGGTAATCTCCTTCCGGCCGGGGATGAAACCGCTTGATCTGCTCATCTTCACCGCTGCCGCTTTTACTTCGATACTCATTCATGAGTTAGGGCATGCGTTTGCCTATAAGCGATATCGAATCAATTCGCATATTGTGCTGTATCACATGGGTGGAGTCGCTGTTGCAGACAGTGTAGAAGCAATGGCTGGCATTGGAAAACACAGCCAACCGGG
>Ga0114933_10001629_pt1 | contig 24642 bp, 26 predicted proteins | sample 4SBtaG_FD_89691 | JGI IMG/M metagenome (GOLD analysis project Ga0114933, IMG submission 89691) | Deep subsurface microbial communities from Kolumbo volcano to uncover new lineages of life (NeLLi) - 4SBTROV12_W25 metaG | ecosystem: Environmental > Aquatic > Marine > Volcanic | place: Kolumbo... | reverse complement strand
TCGCGGCAGCTAACGCTGTTTTCCATGCGAGGGGGACAAACCCCTCGCGCTCCCCCGGTCGCGCAGTCTGCGGGGCGGCGAGCCGCTGGCCTCGCCGTACCCGATTCCACGAATGGGAGACTTCGGGCCCGAACACACCCGTAAGTGCAGGCACGAACCTTGCGTTCACCCCCTGCATGACCGACTACCGACGAGGCACGGAGCTCGACGCCGCGAGCGTCGCCTGGAGAACCCTGAAGCTGCGGGCGCACCAGGCGCGCCGGCTGGTGGAGTGGGCGGCCGAACCCCACACCCTGCGCGGCGGCGCGGACCTCCCCGTCGAGCAGCTCCGCATCGAGCTGCCCCTTCACCGCGAAGAGGGGCACCCCTTGCTCGAGGAGGGCAAGCGCATCAACCTGGCCCTCGCTGCGCCCCGCTTCGACGGGCTCTTGCTGCACCCCGAGCGCCCCCTGTCCTTCTGGCGCACCCTCGGTCGCGTGACCGCCGAGGCCGGCTTCCGCGAGGGCATGGAGCTCCGAGCCGGCTGCATCGTCCCCGCGCTCGGAGGCGGGCTGTGTCTGTTGTCCAACGGCCTCTTCCAGCTCGCCGCCCGGCTCGGCTGGACCATCCTCGAGCGCCACGGCCACACCACCGAGGCGGTGCCCGACGACTCCGAGCTCTGGGGCCTCGACGCCACCCTGTTCTGGCCCCACGTGGACCTGCGCATCGCACCTCGGGCCGGAGAGGCCCAGCTGCGGGTCGCGGTGACCGAGGACCGGCTCGTGCTGCGGGCCTTGGCGCATCGACCCCTCCGTCACCGGATCCGCCTGCGCACGGCAAAGGACCGGGTCGACCTCGTCGAGGGCACGCGCATCCGCTCCAACGTGCTCTTGCGCGACATCGACGGCCTGACCGAGGTCCTCGGCCACAACCGCAAGCGGCTGCTCCACACCCACGAGCAGAGGCGCAACTGCCTGACCTGCGGCGTCGAGGCCTGCTCGCTGAGGGCCCCGTGATCTACGCCGTCTCCGCCGAACCCGACGCTGCCTGGATCCCGTCGGGGGCCAAACGCATCTCCCCTCCCCGACTGGCGACCCGGGCGCTGTTCCGGGCCGCCGGTGCCGACGCCGGGCGCCGCGTTCAGGCCCGACTCTCCCTTCGACGCACCTGGGATCGCATGGTGCGCCTTCCGGACGATGCGACCCGTGTCTACGCCTCGAGCCTCGGCGCGCGCCGCGTGCTGGCCGAGGCCCGGCGTCGAGGGATCGAGGGCATCCTCGTCGAGGACCTCCCGGACCTCCGGCGGCTGCACAAGGACCTCGACCAGGCCGCCCGCCTGCACCCCGAGTGCGGCCTGCTGCGCCGCTTCCGCGCTCCTCCGGGAGTGCTGGCACGGCAGGAGATCGAGCGGGTGCTCGCCTCTCGACGGCTGACCGACCGGCCAGGCGAGGGCGATGCCATCCAGTGGCCTGCGCCGCCAAGCACCTCGCCGCGCCGAGGACCGCGCGTGCTCCTGAGCGGCCTCCCGGTGGCCCGAAACGGCACCATCGAGCTGCTGTGTGCGGTCGAGGGCCTCGACCTCACCGTCGTGGCCCGTCGGGGCGAGATCGTGGAGCCGGCTGGCGCGAGGCTGACGCTCGTGGACGCCGCCGGGCTCGCGGACCTCGATGGGATCGGCCTCGTCGTGGCCCCGGCGCTGGTCGAGGGCCGACACCCCGCCCTGGCCCAGGCGGCGCTCGCCGGCATTCCGACCATCGCAACCGCGGTGGCGGCCGGGCGCGTCCAGGTCACCCGCGAAGTGCCCGTGTCCGATGCGATCGCGCTCCGAGAGGCGATTTGCGCGCTCACCTGAGGCGTTAGAGTGGCGCCATGACTCGCCATGCCCCGCAGGAACAGCGCGTCGCCGAGATCCTCCGGGCCGCGCGGCGCGTGTTCATCGAGAAAGGCTTCCAGGACGCCCGCATGACGGACGTCGCGTCCGAAGCAGGCCTGTCGAAAGGGGCCGTGTACTTCTACTTCGAGAGCAAGCGGGCGCTGTTCGAGGCCCTCGTCGAGCAGGAGCACATCCGGGCCAACGCCATCCTGGAGAAGGTCCTGGCGACCATCCCCGAGGACGCGCCCGGCGACGGCTTCGTCAACATGCTCGAAGGCATCCTCGGCCACCTGCTGACGATGCGCAGCCCCCGCTTCTTCCTGATCATGGCGGAGATGTCCGCCCGCGACTCCGAGATCGCCGCGAAGTTCGTCGAGGTCCACACCGAGCTGCTCGATCGCATCGAGGAGGTCGTGAAGAAGGGCATCGACGCGGGCGTGCTCGCGCCGGTCGATCCCCGTGTAGTCGCCCAGATCCTGAAGAGCTGCAGCGACGGGCTGGCCTATGAGCGCGCCGTGGGTGCGGAGCCCGAAGGAGACCAGGAGGCCCTGGCCCGCTCGGTGGTCCAGGTCTTCCTGCACGGTATGCTCCCGGCACCTCAGGCGGGCTGATCCCGCGGGAGCCGAAGTGAGCGCAGAAGCCGCCGCAGCCGCCCGACACACCACCCTTCGCTGGTTCGGAGTGCCCCTGTTCTTTCTCGGCATCGCCGGGCTGGTCGGGGCGGTCGCGCTGGTCGCCACCGCGGACCTGCGCTGGACCACGATCCTGCTCTACCTGGGGGCCACCGGCTTCTCGCTGGGGACCTTCGGCACGCACAACGACACGGGCCTGGCGATGGCCCTGCGCGCCGAGCGGGACCAGCTGTCCCCTGCGCTGAAGGGGGAGCTCGAGGCCGAGCTCGACGCCGACAAGCGCGCGGTCCTCGGGCTGGGCGCGACGCCCATCGCCGCCTGGGTCGCCACCCTGGGCGCCCTCGCCTTGCACGCTGTCGGAGCCTGGCGCCTCGTCTCGGTCCTCTGAGTGCCGCGCCTCGCGTACGTCGGCACGGACCGGCAGCTTCACCTCGTCGACGCGGACGGCTCCAACCCGGCGCAGCTGACGCTCTCGCTCGGCGACAACCCCCTGCTCTTGTGGGGCCAGCCCGAGCTGACGCCCCAGGCCTGGTCGTGGCCCACCTGGAGCCCCGACGGGCAGCGCCTCGCCTGCCTCGAGCTCCCTCCGGGCGACGACGAGGAGACCGGCGAGGCGACCCTTCACGTCGTCGACGTCGACGGCGTTCGCCAGATGGAGCTCCTCCGCGTCGAAGCCGGCGTCCCCCTCTACTGCCAGTGGCAGCCGGACGGCGGGGGCGTCCTCGTCCTCGTCCAGGACGAGAGCGAGCTCGAGCTCCGTCACGTCGACCTCGACCGGCTCGGAGAGGCGCGGCCGCTGGAGCGCGGTGTCCCGCTCTTCTTCGGATGGCTCCCGGACGGGCGGCGCATCATGATCCACACCGCCAGCGGCGGCGCCGTCGGCACCGGTCGATTGGTGATCCGCGACGTCGCCGGCAAGCTGCCCGACGAGGTCCTCCCGCAGGACCCGGGCAACTACTGTGCGCCGGTCGTGCAGGGAGAGCACGTGGTCCACGTGGACCGCCGAGGAGGCCGCTCCCGCCTGGTCCGGACGCTGCTCGACGGCAGCGACGAGCACACGCTCCTGGCCTACGAGGGCCTGGGCGCCATCGTGCCCGCCGGTCCGGACAGCGTGGTCTTCTCCTCGGCACCCCAGGGCGAGGGCACGCCCTACCGCGGCCTCTTGCTGGTGAGCCCCGAGGGCGTCGAGCAGCTGGCGCCGGACGACTGCCTGTCCTTCTTCTGGAGCGCCAGGCGAGATGCCCTGATCTACGCCCAGGTCGACCTCGACACGAACTGCCTGGTCTGGAAGGTCGTCGAGGCGGACCGCTCCGTGCGCGAGCTGACGCGCTTCTGGCCGAGCCGGGAGCAGCTCTTCTACCTGCGCTTCTTCGACCAGTTCGTGCAGAGCCACCACCTGCTCGACCCCTCCGGGCGCTGGCTCACCTTCGCCGGCCACACGGTCGAGGAGGCGGCTCACGGCACCGAGCCGACGGTGCACGTCATCGACCTCGACGGTTCGCCGGACCCCGTCGACATCGCACCCGGCCTGTTCGGCTGCTTCCGGCCCGAGGACCCCTGACATGCGTGATGTGATCCGCCGCCTGCTCGGCCGGCCCGACCCGAGCGAGCTCGTCCGCCAGGAGCTGGAGAAGAGCGACCTGCCCAGCGCCGCGGAGATGGCGAAGCTGAAGCGGGAGCTGGAGCGGTCGAACCTGGAGATCCGCGAGCTCACCGAGCGGGTCGAGGCCCTCGCCTCGAGCCTGGAGGCGCTCCGTGCCGAGCGAGACGCGGCGCTGGCCGCTGCCGAAGCCGCCGCTGCGGTCGCGAAGCCCGCCGAGCCCGCCGAGCCCGCTGAGCCCGCTGAGCCCGCTGAGCCCGCGGTCGTCTCGACCCCGAACCCCAAGGCGTGCAAGGCGCCGGAGTGCGACAAGGAGCCCAAGTCCAAGGGCTTTTGCCGTGGGCACTACAACGCCTGGCGGAAGAAGGGCCTGGACGGCTTCGTCGGCCCCGAGGGCCTCGTCGCCCACGGCGACCAGGCGCTCCGAGTCGCCATGAAGCACCAGGGTCAGCCCGTCACGGTCACCGGCAAGAAGCGCCTGACCGTCAAGGTCGATGGCACCAAGGTCGACTTCGACGTGGTGGCCTGAGCAACACAGGTCCTAGAGCTTCGTCCAGTCCGTGCGAGGCAGGTCGCCGCTGACCGGAGGCGTCTCGGCGGCGAGCACGTAGAGCGCGCGGCGGTTGGCGGCCTCGTCGACCGAGTCGCCGGTCTCGACGGCGAGCACCGACTCGCCGAAGCCCTGGTACCAGATGTCTCCCTCGAAGCCGTTGTCGCGGAACCATGCGGCGATCGAAGCAGCGCGCAGGTTCGAGAGCTGCTGGTTGGCGTAAGGGTCGCCGACGGTGTCCGTGTAGCCGGCGACGTAGAGGTTCATCGGCACGCCGGGGCCGTACTTCTCGCGCACGGTGTCCACCTCGCCCATCGCGGCGGTGAGCTTCGGGGCCTCGTCAGGGCGGATGACCGCCTGGTTCGAGTCGAAGACCACGTCCTCGTGGGGGATATCGTAGCTCCAAGGGAAGAGGTCGATGGCCGACCAGAAGCCGTGCTCGTCGGTGCCCTTCACGTGGACGCGCACGACCTCCCCCTCGCCCGTCCACTCGACCTCGAGGGCCTCGCCGGCTGCGGTCCCGACCCCGGGCGCCGAGCCGGAGCCGATCGGCGCGTCGCGGGGGCCGAAGACCTCGACCTCGACGAGCTGCGGCGTGCGGTCGAGGGTCGCATAGAGCTTGCGGCCAGGCACGTCGAGGCCGGTGCGCGGCACCGTGACGGCCAGCGGGGCGAACATGTCGACCTCGAAGGAGAGCGGCATCTCGCCCTCGGAGCCGTCGAGGAACTTCGCTGAAAGCGTGCCTGTGCAGACGTGGTGGCCCGGAGGCACGGCGAGCTCCAGCGCGATGCGGGTGCCTGCGACCGCGCCTCCCTTGTGCTCGGCCCAGGCCCCGGCGCAGTCGACGCGGGCGTCGAGCAGCTCCGCGTCCTGGTTGACGACGAGCACGATGCCCGGCTTGCCGAGTCCGACCTGGGCGGTGGGCATCACTTCCAGGTCGACCGGCGAGGCGTGAGCGAGGGAGAGCAGCAGCATGGGTCCTCCGGCCGTGCTAGACGGCGCACCTCTTCCTCCGTATCGTAGGAGACCCCCCGTGCACGACTTCCTGTCCCGCCTCGGCATCGAGTCCGTCAACTCCGGCGCCTGGAGCCCCGGCCCCCGCCTCACAAGCGGCCGCACCGTCGAGTCCTTCGACCCGGCCACCGGCCAGCCGATCGCCGCCGTCCGCCTGGCCGACGTCGGCGACTACGAGGCCATCGTCTCCGAGGCCCAGCGCGCCTTCGCCGAGTGGCGCAACGTGCCGGCCCCGAAGCGCGGCGAGATCGTGCGCGAGATGGGCAACGCCATGCGCGAGGCCAAGGACGACCTGGGCGCCCTGGTCACCCTCGAGGTCGGCAAGATCCGCGAGGAGGGCCGCGGCGAGGTCCAGGAGAGCATCGACATCGCCGACTTCGCGGTCGGCCTCTCCCGCCAGCTCTACGGCCTGTCCATGCACAGCGAGCGCCCCGGCCACCGCATGTACGAGCAGTGGCACCCCATCGGGCCCGTCGGCTGCATCACCGCCTTCAACTTCCCGAACGCCGTGTGGGCCTGGAACGCGATGCTCGCGGCGATCTGCGGCGACAGCGTCATCTGGAAGCCCTCGCTCAAGGCTCCCTTGACTGCGATCGCCACCCACAAGGTCTGCAACGCGGTGCTCGAGAAGCACGGCTGGGGCGGCGTCTTCACGCTGATCATCGGCGACGACGACGACGTGGGCGAGACCCTGATCCACGACCGCCGGCTGCCGCTGATCAGCGCCACCGGCTCCACCCGCATGGGCCGCCACGTCGGCCAGGCCGTCGCCAAGCGCCTCGGACGCAGCCTGCTGGAGCTCGGCGGAAACAACGCCATCATCGTCGAGCCGGATGCGGACCTCGACCTGGCGCTCATGGGCATCCTCTTCGGGGCGGTCGGCACGGCCGGCCAGCGCTGCACCACCACCCGCCGCGTCTACCTGCACGCGGACGTGGCCGAGGAGCTGACCGCTCGCCTGGTCAAGGCCTACGGCCAGGTCCGCATCGGCAACCCGCTCGAGGCCGGCACTCTGATGGGCCCGCTCATCGACGAGGACGCCGTGGGCATGTACGAAGACGCCATCGCGACGATCCGCGAGCAGGGCGGCGAGATCCTGACCGGCGGCACCCGCGTCGAGGGCCCCGGCTCCTTCGTCACCCCGGCCATCGTCCAGACCCGCCCGGGCATGGACATCTGGAAGCACGAGACCTTCGCGCCGATCCTCTACCTCTTCACCTACACCGACGTGGGGGAGGCCATCGCCGCGCAGAACGATGTGGACCAGGGGCTCTCCTCGGCCATCTTCACCGGCGGGTTCCGGGCGGCCGAGACCTTCCTGTCCGCGGCGGGCAGCGACTGCGGCATCGCCAACGTGAACATCGGCACCAGCGGCGCCGAGATCGGCGGCGCCTTCGGGGGCGAGAAGGACACCGGCGGCGGCCGCGAGTCCGGCTCGGACGCCTGGAGGGCCTACATGCGGCGGCAGACCTGCACGCTGAACTGGTCGAAGGAGCTGCCGCTCGCCCAGGGCATCAGCTTCGACCTCTGAGACAGAAACGTCGCAGCGACCCGTTCGCTGCGTCGTGAGCGTCGCAGAGCACCGCCTTGTGCCGTGCAAGTGCCCGAGATCCGGAGCGTGGCGTTTGGCACAGCGCTTGCTGTAGGGTGGGCATCTACCCAGGAGTTCCCCGTGATCACCAGCCTCCGCGCCTTCATCGACAGCTCGGGCCTTCCGAAGACCATCACCCGCTTCATCGACGAGGAAGAAGGGCAGAGCACGGTCGAGTACCTGCTGCTCATCTCCGTCATCATCATCGCGGTCGTCGCCGCGGCCTACATGTTCATGCCCCAGTTCCAGAAGGGCGTGCAGGAGCTCGCCAGCGACGTGAGCTCGATCCTCGACAGCGGCAAGATCGGCAAGACCGGAACCAACCGCTAGCTGGTCGAGGTTAGGAGGGGCCGTGCTCCTCCTTCTCGCAACGGCCGTCGCCGCACCGCATGGAAACCCCGCGCGGTCCGCGGAGACGGCCGTCGTGTCTCTGCAAGCGGGCGGCGGATGGGTCGGGCGCACGCTCGAGACCGGCTGCGACGGGGACCGGTGTCAGTCCTGGGCCAAGGGCGCGGGCGGCGAGCTCCGCGTGGACGTGCGGCCTCATGCGGCCGTCGGTGCCTGGGTCGGGGGGGCCTGGAACCAGGAGGACCTGAGCGGAACCGGCCATGTCGGCTGGGGGCCCACCGGCGCGGCCGGCCTGGCCCTGCAGTGGCCGCGCGAGGGCGTCTCCCCTGCCCTGAGCGTCAAGGGAGAGGCCGGCTGGAGCCGGGTCGAGAGCGGCGGGCCGAACCAGGACCCTCGCTCCGAGAGCCGCTGGTACGGCGTGTCCGGCGCGGCCCTGGCGGCCTTCGGCGAGCCCGAAGGCGGCGCGGTCGGCTGGCTTGGGCCCTCGCTCGTCTTGATGGAACAGCATCAGCTCGACGTGAACACCGATGACGTCGAGATCACGCTGACGCGGGGCTACCCGGTGGGCCTCGTCGCAGGCGGCGAGCTCATCAGCGCACCCCTGGGACAGCCCTGGCGCAGGAGCGCCCGAATGGTCTGCGGCATGGAGGTCCAGGCCATCCACGCCTGGGGCGCCAGCGCCTGGATGGGCTTCTCCTACTGACCGGAGTCGCCCTCGTCCCGGGCGAGGTCGACCTGGACCAGGTGCTCCCAGTCCTCGGAGGCCGCGATGACCGGCCACGCCAGCCCGTCGATGTCCTCGGTGCCCAGCGAGTTGATCTCCTGGGCCTTGCCCTTCTTCGTGCGGGTCCACCGGAAGTCGCCGCTCAGGGGCAGGAAGGCGCCGCCCTCGGGCCAGACCGGGTGGTCGATCTCGTCGTTCTCGTCGGGATCAGGTCGCGCGGGAAGGTCCACGTGCTGCGAGGTCGACCCGACCCGGAGATCGAAGTCGACCCGGAGCATGGGGTCGGCCTGGCCGTTGCCCTCGACCGTGACGTTGGCCTCGCCATGAACCCCGGGGGGCTCGCCGGGGTTCTGGTCGAAGCCGACGACGAAGTGGTTCTGGGCCCGGAGCACGTCGATGTGGAACTTGCCCACGATGTCCGGGCTGAACTCGGCATCGGTCCAGGTGATCCGCACGGCGCCGGTGTCCCGATTCGCCTGGACGTAGCCGGCCTGCTCCACGCCCAGGACCTCGGCGACCTCGGGCGCGAGCTGGAGCTCCGTCAGATCGGCCCAGTCATCCAGGGACAGCGGCGCCATCTGAGCGCTGAGGCCGCCGCTGGCGATGGCGAGCCGGGACGCCATCCGCGCGTCCTCTGCCAGCTGCTCGGCGCGGGCGTCGACCAGGGCCTGGATGGTCCCCCCCTCGGGGACGCAGGCGGTAGCTAGCAAAAGTGATGGGCCGAACATTCCGATACCCATGGTATCCTCGCCCGACCCTCGGCACGGAGGGGTTCCCCTGAACGCACCCGCTACGAACCGCGCAGAGCTCGCGCGGCTGCTGCAGCGACTGGACGACGCTCCCGACGACGGGGAGCTCCGCGCCCGCACCGCCGAGCTGGCGGTGAAGGTGGCTCTTCGCGAAGGCGACCCGAGCACCGCGGACGTGGCCGAAGCCCTGCTGGCTGACCTCCCCGAAACTTCGGAGCCGCACGTCGTCGAGCGCCTCGAGCTCGCCGCGGCGACGGCTCGAGCAGCTCGGCGCGCCATCGTGCTCGCGCGAAGCGCGGCGAAGCCCTCGCCGGCGGATCTGGCCGACTCGGTCACCGCGGCGCCGGACGCCCTGGCCGACCAGATCGAGGCCAAGCTGAGCTCCGGCGACCGTGGCCTGGCCATTGCGCTCCTCGAAGTCGGACTCTCGCGGCACCCGACCGCTCGGAAGCTCCGAAGGATTCAGAAGGGATTGCACGGCTGATTCGGCCCAAAAAGGCCTAACGAATCGGGCGATCCGGTCCGTTTCTGTGAGTGGGACAGGACACCACACCACAGGAGCAGGAAGGGATGAACGCCGCGCAGGACACCACCCACCAGACTCTCCCGAGCCCGCCTGCCGGGCTCGCGATGATCATCCAGGCCACGGGGGACCCGAGCGTCAGCTCGAAGGCGCTGGCCAACCTCATCAGCCGAGAACCTGCGTTCACCGCAGAGATGCTCCGGCTGGCCAACTCGCCCTTCTACAGCCCGGGGCGGCAGGTGAACTCCGTGCAGCAGGCCACCCTGTTCATGGGGACCCGGACCATCCGGAACATCGCCCTGGCCCACGCCGTCCGCGCGACCACCGCGGACGTCGACACCGGCGACTTCGACCGCGTCACGTTCTGGGAGAACTCCCTGCGCCGGGCCATCGCCTGCCAGGTCCTGGCCCAGACCGCCGGCTACGAGGATCCCTGCGAGGCCATGACCGTCGGCCTGCTCCAGGACATCGGCGTCCTGCTGCTCGCCATCGCCCACCCCCACCACGGCGGCGCGCTCCAGCGAGCCAGCCAGTGGCCTGGTGCCCGGCGCATCGAAGAGGAGCGCCGGCTCTGCGGCATGACGCACCCCGAGATCGTCATGGAGCAGGCCGCGACCTGGGGCCTGCCGGACACGATCACCCTGGCCATCGCGCACCACCACGGCTCCGCGCCGGTCGGTGTCGACCGCCAGACCCGTCGGCTGTCGGAGATCGCGCACTGCGCCGACGCCATCGCCGACATCGTTCAGACCGAGGCCGCCGGCAACACGGTCGCCCACGCCCGCCGCCTGCTCGAGAGCCTGCCCTCGCGAGAGCCGCTGGTGCTCGAGGCCGTCTGCGAACAGGTCCGCGACGACATGACCGGCGCTTCGCTGGACATGCGGATCGACATCAAGCGCCAGCCCACCCTCGAGGACCTCGTCTCGAAGGCGAACCAGTCGCTGTTGAACGTGAACGCCTCCTACGAGGAGCTCACGAAGAAGCTCGAGGATCTGCTGAACGAGAAGGAGGAGCTCACCGAGCAGCTCCGCCAGTCGAACGTCGAGCTCAAGCGCCTGGCGACGACCGACCCCCTCACCGGGCTGTTCAACCGACGGGCCTACACCGAGGCGATGGACACCGCCATCGACCAGTGCTGCGGCGCGGACAGGCAGCCGATGTCCGTCCTGATGCTCGACATCGACCACTTCAAGCGGGTCAACGACACCCACGGACACCACGCCGGAGACTGCGTCATCAAGGCGGTCGCCGATGTCATCACCAGCTGCGTTCGCGGCGAAGACAGCGTCGGCCGGCTGGGCGGCGAGGAGTTCTCCGTGCTCCTGCCCGGCACCCCCGAGCAGGGCGCCCGCTTCGTGGGCGAGCGCATCCGCCGCACCATCGAGCAGCTCAAGGTCGACTGCGACGACGGCGTCGAGCTCTCCGTCACGATCTCGGTCGGCGGCGTCTCCGTGATGCCCAAGGACACCGCCCCCTCGGGCGACGAGCTGTTGAACGCCGCTGACGCTGCCCTCTACGACAGCAAGGAAGGCGGCCGCAACCGGGTGAGCTGGAAGCGCTGAGTTAGTCGGGGGTCGATGCTGACCGTCGACCCCCACCCGCTCCTGGACGCCGCCACGGTCGTCTGCACCCTGCCTCGACCCCTGGGAGAGATCGCCTCGCCAGCCGAGCTCGTGGCGCTCTTGGCGCTCGATGCGCCCGCACCGCTGAGCCGCGACGAGGAGACCCGGACCCACGTGCGCAAGCTCTTGCGTCATGGCGGCTTCAAGCCGAGCGGGCGGAACAAGCCGGCCTCGGAGTACCTGGTCAAGGCCGCCGACGCCGGCTTCCTGTCGTCGATCAACGCGGCGGTCGATGTCTGCAACGTCGTCAGCCTCCACAGCGGCCTGCCGATCTCGGTCGTCGACCTCGACCGAACGCGCGGGGAGTTGGGGATCGGGGTGGTCGAGGCCGGCAGCTACGTCTTCAACGCCTCGGGTCAGGAGCTGCGCCTGGACGGTCTGCTCTGCGTTCACGACGCCGACGGGCCCTGCGCGAACGCGGTCAAGGACAGCCAGCGGACGAAGACGCACGACGGCACCCTGCGGACGCTCTCGGTGATCTGGGGCACCCAGGCCGTAGAGGGCCGCGCCGCAGCGGCTGCCGCCTGGTACGCCGAGCTGCTGCGTTCCCTCGGCGCCGTGGTGGATTGACAGGGACGCCTCGACAGGCAAAGATCGAACTCCCCCTCCGGGCTTCCCTCCTGCCCAACCCCATGTCCCAGACCGACCCGGCCAACTCCGGCGAAGGTGTCATCGAGGTTCTGCCCGATGGCTTCGGATTCCTACGGGATCCCGAGCACTCCTTCCTGCCCGGCGCGGACGACGTGTACGTGTCGCCCAGCCAGATCCGTCGGTTCAACCTGCGGAACGGGGACTGCGTGCGCGGTGTGGTTCGCCAACCCAAGGAGAACGAGCGCTACCTCGCCCTGGTCAAGGTCGAGGCTGTCAACGGCGGTGACCCGGAGGAAGCCCGCGACAAGCTGAGCTTCGACGAGCTCACGCCCCTCTCTGCCAGCGAGGCCTACACGGTCGAGGCGGCTGACCGGACGACTCGCCTGCTCGACCTCGCCGCGCCGCTCGGTCGAGGCCAGCGCGGCCTGGTCTTCGCGCCCCCGCGAACCGGGCGCACCCAGCTCCTGGCCTCGATGCTGGATGGCCTCGCGGCCAACCACCCCGCGACCGAGCGCATCCTGCTCCTCGTCGGCAGCCGGCCCGAGGACTTCGAGGACCTCTTCGCGCACGTCGACGCCCAGGTCCTGGGCACGACCTTCGACGAGACGGCCCAGCGCCAGGTCGCGGTCGCCGAGATGGCCTTGTCGCGGGCCCAGCGGCTCGTCGAGCACGGTCGCGATGTCGTCCTGGTCGTCGAGTCCCTCAACACACTCTGCCGCGCCCAGAACCACCTCGGCGTGGGTGGAAAGACGCTGCCCGGCGGCCTCGAGCCCTCTGCGCTGTCCACGGCCAAGCGCATCCTCGGCGCCGCGCGCAAGGTCGAGGAGGGCGGCTCGCTCACGGTGGTCGCTTCACTCGTGACGGGCACCACCGCGGACCGCGTCCTCGAGGAGGAGCTCGGGCCGACCGGCACGTGGGAGGTGCGCCTCGACGCGGACCTCGCCGTCCGGCGCGTCTTCCCGGCTGTCGACCTCGACGCGACGCGGAATCACCGCCTGGCCCAGGTCGTGGGTCAAGACCACGCCGATCGGCTGCACACTCTGCGGGACGCCCTCGGCGACGGGGGCACGCCCGGTCTGCTCGTGCAGCTGGCCGCTACGAGCGACAACGCAAGGTTGCTCGGAGCGCTTGACAAGCGGGCTGCGGCGGGCAATTAGGGGCCGGTTGTAAGGAGTCCCTCATGAAGGACGGCATCCACCCGAAGTTCGAACTCGTGTGCTTCAAGGACATCACCTGTGACTTCCAGTTCATCGCCGGCTCGACGATGGACCCGAACAAGTACGACGGCACCATCGAAGTCGATGGCACCGAGTACCCGCTCGTGAAGATCGACATCAGCTCGCACAGCCACCCCTTCTTCACCGGCAAGCAGAAGCTGATGGACACCGAGGGTCGTGTCGAGCGCTTCCTCCGCAAGTACGGCCTGAAGCAGCCCGAGGCATAGCTCGGGGAATTCGCCCCTGCGTGGCCACCGGCCCGCGGGGGTTTCGTGTATCTGCAGCCCACCCGCCCACTGAAGTACCGCAATGTTCGACCGTCTCGAAGTCATCGAAGCCCGCCACGGTGAGCTCGAGCGCATGCTGATGGATCCTTCGGTCACAGCGGACCGGAACCGCCTGCGCGACATCAGCAAGGAGCACGCCGAGCTCGCGCCCATCGTGGCCGGCTGGCGTGAGCACAAGAAGCTGAGCGAGGAGCTCGAGGGCCTCGCCGAGCTCCTGGCCGATCCGGACATGAAGGAGATGGCGGCCGAGGAGAAGACAAGCATCGACTCCCGACTGGGCGAGCTGGAGGAGGAGCTCCGGCTGCTGCTGCTGCCCAAGGACCCCTACGAGGGGCGCAACATCCTCCTCGAGATCCGGGCCGGCACGGGCGGTGACGAGGCCGCGCTCTTCGCCGCCGACCTCTTCCGCATGTACCAGAAGTACTGCTCGGGCCTGAAGATCAAGCTCGAGGTCCTGTCCACGAGCGAGATCACCGTCGGCGGCGGCGGTGGAAAGAGCGCCGTGGGTTTCAAGGAGGTCATCAGCCTCATCAGCGGCGACGGCGCCTACCGGCACCTCAAGTTCGAGTCCGGCGTCCACCGCGTGCAGCGCGTGCCGCTGACCGAGACCCAGGGCCGCATCCACACCTCGGCCGCGACCGTCGCCATCCTGCCCGAGCCCGAGGAGGTCGAGGTCCAGATCAACGACAACGAGCTGCGCATCGACGTCTTCCGCGCCAGCGGTCCCGGCGGCCAGAGCGTCAACACCACGGACTCGGCGGTGCGCATCGTGCACATCCCGACGAACCTGGTCGTCATCTGCCAGGACGAGAAGTCCCAGCACAAGAACAAGGCCAAGGCCATGAAGGTGCTGAAGGCCCGGCTCTTCGAGCTCCACGAAGCCGAGCGCCACGCGGAGGAGGCCAGCCAGCGCAAGAGCATGGTCGGCAGCGGCGACCGCTCCGAGCGCATCCGGACCTACAACTACCCCCAGAACCGCGTGACCGATCATCGGATCAACGTCACGGTGTACAAGCTGGACCGCATCATCGAGGGGGACCTCGACCACCTCGTCACGCCGCTCACGGCGCACCACCAGGCCAAGCTCATCGAGGAGCAGGACCGGGCGTGATCACGCTGCTCGAGGTGCTGAACCGCAGCACGGCCTACCTCGAGCGCGCGGGCGTCGCCTCGCCCAAGTTCGAAGCGCAGCTCTTGATGGCGCACGTGCTCGGCATGGAGCGCCTGCAGCTCTTCATGAACTACGACCGCCCCATGGCCGAGACCGATCTCGCCGCCTTGCGGGAGCCGCTCGCGCGCCGTGCGAAGGGAGAGCCCTACGCCTACATCGTCTCCTCACGCGAGTTCTACAGCCGCGAGTTCGCGGTCGGGCCGGGGGTGTTGATCCCGCGACCGGACACCGAGGCCCTCGTCGAGGCCGCCCTGCCCTTCTGCGAGGGGGACGAGGTCTTTGTCGCCGACATCGGCGCCGGCTCCGGCTGCATCGGGCTGACCCTGGCGCTGGAGTGTCCGGGGGTCAAGCTCTACGCCGTGGAACGCAGCGAAGCGGCCGCAGTCTACCTCCGCAAGAACGTCGAGGACCTCGATCTCACAACACGCGTGGGCGTGCTCCGTGGGGACCTGATGGAGGCCATCCCGGGCGGGCGCCCGGTCGACGTGGTCGTCTCGAACCCGCCCTACATCCGAAGCGCCGAGCTGGAAGCGCTGGAGGTCTCGAAGTGGGAGCCCCGCGAGGCCCTCGACGGAGGGCACGACGGCCTCGAGCTCTACCGGCGACTGATCCCGCAGGCCGCGGCCCGGGCCCGCAAGGCCGTCCTCGTCGAGATCGGACACGACCAGGCGGATGCGGTGTCCTCGCTCATGAGAGCCGAGGGGTTGGAGCCGCAGGTGAGGCAGGACCTGGCCGGAAACGACCGGGTCGTGTGGGCTCTTGTGAGCTAGACCGTAGCGATCTTGCCCAGGCCGACCTCGGGGATGCGCTTGAGCACGGTGCTCTTGACGATCTCGGACAGCACCGTGGCCCCACCGAGCATCTCCATGAGCTCCTCGCGGCCCTCGGCCTTGGAGAACTTGCGGCGGATGAGGTCCGGGCGCATGTAGAACTTCAGGTAGGCCTTGGTCCGGTAGGCCCGGAGCTGCTCGGCCGTGAAGGTCTCGGTCTCGAGCTGGGGCAGCTGGCCGCCGCCGTTGACCGTGTACTCGCGCCAGAAGTCGCCGTTCACGTAGCCGCGCTCCTGGGCGACCGTGTAGAGGTCGGTGCCCGGCAGGGCCGTCGCGACGGAGAAGCTGGCCCAGTCCAGGCCGATGCTGGCGGCGAAGTTGATGGTCTCTTCGACGTCCTCGGGGGTCGCGTCGTAGTAGCCGATCATGAAGTAACCACGGGTCTCGATGCCCTCTTCGCGCGCGATGCGGAAGGCCCGAGCGGTCTGCTCGCGGGTGATCTGCTTGTTCATGATCTTCAAGAGCCGGTCCGTGCCGGCCTCGACGCCCATGTGGATGCTGCGAAGGCCCGCGTCGCGGAGGCAGCTCAGGACCTCGCGATCGACGGTGTCGACCCGGGCGCGGATGTTGAACTTCACGCTCAGTCCGCGCTCCTGGACGAGCTTGCTGAACTTGCGCATCCGCTTCTTGCCGATGGTGAAGGTCTCGTCGAAGAAGACGATCTCCTTCACCCCGTGCTCCTTCTCCAGGTACTCCATCTCGTCCACGACGAGGGCGGGCTTCCGGAAGCGGAGCTTCTCGCTGTAGACCTGGGAGCAGTAGCCGCAGTGCCAGGGGCAGCCGCGGGTCGTGACCATGGTCGCGAAGGGCTTGATCAGCGTGAGGCAGTGGTAGTCGTCGAGGTTGACGAGGTCCCAGGCCGGCATGGGGTAGATGTTGATGCTCTTGGAGAGCTCGCGGGGCGGGGCCGTGAGGACCTTGCCTTCCTTGTTGCGGTAGACGGTGCCGGGGATCTCCTCGAGGGAGGCGCCCTCCTCGTAGCGCTCGGCGATCTCGAGCATCGTGTCCTCGCCGTCACCGACGACCGCGATGTCGAAGCACTCCCAGGTCAGCGACTCCACGGCGTAGAGCGTCAGGTGGGGACCGCCGACGACGATGAGGGCCTCGGGCACGGCCTTGCGGACCATCTGCGCGATCTCGATGACCGCCGGCCAGCCGAGGGTCTTGGCCGTCAGCGCGACGATGTCCGGCTCGAAGGCCTGGACGTCGGTCGAGGCGTCCTCGACGAGGTCGTTCCGGGCATGCAGGTCGAGGTAATCGACGGCGAAACCGTTGTGGCGCGTCCACGCGGCCAGCTGAAGGAGCGGAATGCTGGGGAAGATCCCGAGCTTCTCCGCGGCCTTCTTGGAAAGCGGCTGCTGGTCCGCAGCCTCGTGGTACTTCACGTAGAGGATACGGGTCTTCTTGGTAGCCACTCGGTGTCCTCGCAGACGCAGTCAGCGTCGAGCTTAGCAGCCCCAAGCAGGGCCGCCATCAGCATTGGGTGACGGGACGCCGGATCTTGCACGCGTACGCGCGCGAGCCGTTATGTCCCCGCCCCCTCTGTCTGGAGTCCCTGCGGATGCTGCGCCACGCGATCTGGCCCGCCCTCGTCCTCGCCCTCACGGCCTGTTCCGGCGAGACCCCGACCCCTGAGACCCCCACCGGCGACCAGGCCGCCGCCGACGAGCCCAAGGACCGCGGCTTCGGCAACGAGCCCACCGTCGACGAGCTCGGCGGAGCTCAGGACACCCTGGTCATCGCCTACCAGTCCGACGCGGACAACCTGACCTCGGTCGTCTACCAGGCGGCCGCGGACGGGATGATCATCGACAACATCAACTACAGCTCGGTCAACCCGGAGTTCGACTGCGAGCTGACCTACGGCCCGGAGCTCTTCGACAGCTGGGAGTGGAACGAGGACCAGACCGAGGTCACCGTCAACCTGCGCAAGGGCGTCAACTGGTCGGATGGGACCGAGGTCACCTCCGCCGACATCGACTTCACGTACGACCTCATCGCCGACCCGGTCGTGGCCAGCCCGCGCATGGCCTACGTCGAGAACATGGTCGAGGGCACCCCGGAGGTCATCGACTCCCACACCCTCGTCTTCAAGTTCAAGCACGCCTACGACCGCACCACGATGGAGGCGCACATCAGCTTCACGCCGATGCCCCACCACCTGCTGAAGGACGCGGACCGGGCGACCTTGCGCGGCCACGAGTTCGGCACCAACCCCATCATCACGGGGCCCTGGAAGGTCGCGGACTGGAAGCGCAACGAGCGCATCGTGCTCGAGCCGAACGAGGCCTTCACCGGCGCCGACAAGGACAAGGCGCGCATCCAGCGCGTCATCATCAAGGTCCTCCCGGAGTACGCGACCCGCCTCGTCGAGCTCGAGAACGGCCAGGTCGACCTCGCCCAGGCCATCCAGGTCGAGGACGCCGACCGCCTCGCCGCCGAGCACCCGGAGATCAAGCTCTACCGCCGCGGCTGGCGCTCCCAGGACTACGTCGCCTGGAACCAGCTCGACTTCGAGGACTACAAGGCCAAGAAGGAGCTCCACGTCGGCGAGGAGGACTGGAAGTGGGAGGACGTCGACCGTCACCCCATCTTCGGTGACACGGCCACACGCGTCGCGCTGTCCAAGGCCATCGACGTCGACAAGCTGATGAACGATCTGTTGACCAGCAAGGTCACCGGCGAGGTCTACGCGAAGCGCTCGGTGAGCACCATCACCCCCGCGCTCTGCAACGTGCACAACAACGACATCGAGCCCATCGCCTTCGACCCGACCGCGGCCAAGGCCGACCTCGCTGCGGCCGGCTGGACCGACACCGACGGCGACGGCGTCCTCGACAAGGACGGCGAGAAGCTCGCCTTCACGATGATGACCAACAGCGGCAATCCTCGCCGCGCCAAGGGCGCCATCATCATGCAGGCCCAGCTCAAGGACATCGGCGTCGAGATGGAGATCGAGGCCATCGAGGCCAACACCTTCTTCGAGCGGCTGCGCAAGAAGGACTACGAGGCCGCGCTGTCCGGCTGGTCCGCCGGGCTCTTCGTCGACATGACCGACATCTGGCACTCGGGCGACAAGTACGAGTTCAACTTCACGAGCTACTACAACCCCGACGTCGACGCCCTCATCGAGCAGGCCATCAGCGAGCCGGACCCGGCCAAGAACGCCGAGCTGTGGAAGCAGGCCCAGGCGAAGATCTACGAAGATCAGCCCTACACCTTCCTGTACTGGATGGACGAGATCGTCGGCGTCCACGAGCGCTTCAAGGACGCCAAGGTCGACGTGTTGAGCGCCTTCCGCGACCTGCGGTCGTGGTGGGTCCCCGCGGAAGAAGTCAAGTACAAGCGCTAGGCGAGCATGTTCGCGTACACCCTTCGCAAGGTCCTCCTCGCGATCCCGCTCGTTCTGGGCGTGATCACGCTGATCTTCGTCCTTGTCGAGCTGTCCCCCGGTGACGCGACCGACCGCTTCTTCACGCCCGAGACCCCGCCCGAGGTCCGCCAGCTCATCGAGGCCAAGTGGGGCCTCGATAAGCCCGCTCACGAGCGCTACGTCATCACGATGAAGAACCTCCTCACGGGGGACTTCGGCCGCTCGATCTTCCAGGAGCGCCCGGTCTTCGAGATCGTCATGGAGGCGCTCCCGAACACGATCCAGCTGGCCTTGATGAGCATCATCATCATGCAGCTGGTCGGCGTGACCCTGGGCTCGATCCAGGCCGTCCGACAATACGGCTGGGCGGACAGCGGCATCTCCATAGCCAGCCTGTTCTTCTACTCGATGCCCAGCTTCTGGCTGGCGCTGATGCTCCAGCTCATCCTGACGCTGAAGTACCCCATCCTTCCATCGAGCGGCATGGTGGACGCCGTCATGTACGACTACATGACGCCCGGCGAGCAGATCCTCGACCGGATGAAACACCTCATCCTGCCAGGCGTCGCCTTGTCGATCGCGCGTGCCGCCGGCATCGCTCGCTACATGCGCTCGAGCCTGCTCGAGGTCATTCGCCAGGACTACATCCGGACCGCGCGCGCCAAGGGCCTGCCCGAGTGGAAGGTCATCGTGAAGCACGGCATGCGGAACGCGCTCCTGCCGATCATCACCATCCTCGGCCTGCAGCTGCCCTTCCTCTTCTCGGGCTCCGTGCTCGTCGAGACCATCTTCGCGTGGCCTGGAATGGGCCGGCTCATCGTGTCCGCCATCTTCACGCAGGACACCCCGGTCATCATCGGCTGCTTCTTCGTGTTCACGCTCCTGGTCGTGGCCGGAAACCTCATCGCCGACCTGCTGTACAGCGTCGTCGACCCGCGGATCCGGTACTCATGAAGCAGGCGGGTCTGGTCCTGCCCGGCCTCGGGCACCTGCTGAAGGGCGACGTCATCAACGGCCTCGGCCTGATGCTCTACGTCGGGCTGCTCGTGTGGGCCGCCGTCGCAGGCTTCGGCCGGCTGCCCGAGCTCTTGTTCCCGCCGGCCGACCAGGGAGGCTTCCAGCTCCACCCCTGGGTCGCGCTCGTCAGCTGGATCGGCATCGCGGCGCTCTGCTGGCACACGGCCTTCCGCTTCTGGAAGCCCGCCCCCTTCGATCCCGAGGTCGACAAGAACAGCCAGTGGCGCGAGCTGAAGAAGCAGTTCCGCCGCAACCGCACCGGCGTCTTCGGCCTGCACTTCGTCAACGTGCTCATCTTCCTGGCGCTGTTGACCCCCTTCATCGCCCCGCATCACCCGGACGTCATCGACGTCGGGCCCAGCCTCAGCGCTCCCCAGTGGGGCCACCTCATGGGCACCGACGAGTTCGGTCGAGACCTGTTCTCCCGCGTGATGTACGGCGCCCGCATCAGCCTGAGCATCGGCTTCATCGCCGTGGCCATCTCGGCGACGCTCGGCACGCTGGTCGGCTCCATCGCCGGCTTCTTCGGAGGCAAGGTCGACAGCGGCTTGATGTGGGTCACGGACCTGCTGTTGTCCCTGCCTCGCCTGGTGCTCCTGCTCGCCATCGTGGGCTTCTTCCGCAGCGCCGGAGCCCAGAGCATCTTCCTCATCGTCGTCATCCTCGGCCTGACCGGCTGGATGGGCGTCAGCCGCATCGTACGCAGCCAGATCCTGAGCCTCAAGGAGCAGGACTTCGTCCAGGCTTGCCGTGCGCTGGGCCTCCCCAACTGGCGGATCATCGTGGTCCACCTCGTGCCCAACGCGCTGGCGCCGGTCATCGTGCACGCCTCGCTGGCCATCGGCTCGACCATCCTCGTCGAGGCCGCGCTGTCCTTCCTGGGCCTCGGGGTCCCGCCGCCCACGGCGACCTGGGGTGCCATCGTCAACGACGGGCGCGAGTACATGCGCTCCGGAGCGTGGATCACGGTCTTCCCGGGCCTGATGATCGTGGCCGCGGTGATGAGCTTCAACCTGCTCGGCGATGGCCTGCGCGACGCCCTCGACCCCAAGCTGCGAGGACGCCACTGATGAGCCAGCCGATCCTCGAGCTGCGGGATCTGCGGACCTGGTTCCGCATGGAAGACGGCATCGCCAAGGCCGTCGACGGCGTGAACTACGCCATCCCCTCGGGACAGACGCTCTCCGTCGTCGGTGAGTCGGGATCTGGCAAGTCCGTGACCGCCCTGTCCGTGATGGGCCTCATCCCCTGCCCTCCCGGCATCGAGGCCGGCGGCGAGATCCTCTTCGAGGGCCAGGACCTGCGCAAGGCCAACGAGGCCCAGCGTCGCGCGGTGCGGGGCAACCAGATCGCGATGATCTTCCAGGAGCCGATGACCAGCCTGAACCCGGTCTACCGGGTCGGCGATCAGATCGGCGAGGCCCTGCGCCTGCACAAGGGCATGACCGGAAAGGAGGCGCACGAGTACTCCATCCACATGCTGGACAAGGTCGGCATCCCCAAGCCGAGCCAGCGCGTCGACGAGTACCCGCACCAGATGTCGGGCGGCATGCGCCAGCGCGTGATGATCGCGATGGCGCTGTCCTGTGACCCTCGACTGCTCATCGCAGACGAGCCGACCACCGCCCTCGACGTCACGATCCAGGCCCAGATCCTGGAGTTGATGAACACGCTGCAGGAGGACTTCGGCACCTCGATCCTGTTCATCACCCACGACCTGGGCGTCGTGGCCGAGGTCAGCGACCACGTGGCCGTCATGTACGCCGGCAAGGTCGTCGAGCACGCCGACGTCGTCACGCTGTACGACGCCCCCCAGCACCCCTACACCATCGGTCTGTTCAAGAGCCTCCCGGACATCGAGAGCCGCTCGGCGAAGCTCGAGGTCATCCCCGGCGTCGTGCCCTCGCCGCTGGAGTTCCCGAGCGGCTGCCGCTTTCGAAACCGCTGCGCCTTCGCGAACGAGCGCTGCGCTGCGGAAGAGCCGGTCCTGCGCTCGGTCGGCGAGGGACACACGGTCGCCTGCCATGCCGTCGAGGAGGGCCGCCTTTGATGCCTCTCCTCGAAGTCAAGGGACTGAAGAAGCACTTTCCCATCCGCAAGGGGCTCTTCGGCCGACTCTCCGGTCACGTCAAGGCCGTCGACGGCGTCGACATCACGCTGGACGCCGGAGAGACGCTGGGTCTGGTCGGCGAGTCCGGCTGCGGCAAGACCACCGCGGGCCGCACCATCCTGAGGCTCCTGGAGCCGACCGCCGGCGAGGCCCTCTTCGAGGGCCAGGACGTCTTCAAGATGCCCCACAGCCAGCTGCGGCCCCTGCGTCGGCAGATGCAGATCATCTTCCAGGACCCCTACAGCTCGCTCAACCCCCGCGTGAACGTCGAGCGCATCATCGGCGAGGCCCTCCAGGTCCACGGCATCGCCAAGGGCGAGGAGCTCAAGGACCGGGTGGTCGAGCTCGTCGAGAAGGTCGGCTTGCTGCCCAGCCACCTGGGTCGCTTTCCCCACGAGTTCTCCGGCGGCCAGCGACAGCGCATCGGCATCGCACGCGCGCTCGCGCTGAACCCCAAGTTCATCGTCTGCGACGAGGCGGTCTCGGCCCTGGACGTCAGCATCCAGGCCCAGGTCATCAACCTCCTCGAGGAGCTGCAGAGCGAGCTCGGGCTCGCCTACCTCTTCATCGCGCACGACCTGGCCGTGGTGAAGCACATCTCCAATCGCATCGCGGTGATGTACCTGGGCCGGGTGGTCGAGCTGGCGGAGCGAGACCAGCTCTTCGCGAACCCGCGTCACCCCTACACGATCGCGCTGTTGTCGGCGATCCCGGTGCCCAAGCCGAAGCGCAAGAAGAACCGGATCATCTTGCAGGGCGACGTCCCCAACCCGATCAACCCGCCGAGCGGCTGCCACTTCCACCCGCGCTGCCCCTACGTCACAGACAAGTGCAGGAACGAGACGCCCCCGACCGTCGAGATCGAGCCCGGGCACTCCGCGGCCTGCCACCTGATCGCGGAAGGCAAGGAGCCTCCCTACGCGTAGCGGCGCCGCCTGGGCCGTGCTCACCGCGCTCCTGCTCGGGCTGCGCGAGGTCCTCGACCTCGCCGTTCCACTCGGCCCCGACGCCGCGATGTGGGGCCTCGGCGCCGTCGAGTGGCTGGGCATCCCGCCCCTGTACCCGGCGCTGCTCGCGACGCTCGCACCCCTCGCCCACCCCTGGTACACCGGCGGGCTCGTGTCCTGCGCGGCCTACGCGGGGGTCGCGGTCCTGCTCTGGCGGCTGGCGCGTCCTTCGGTGCTGGTGCTCCTGGTGCCTGACCTCTGGATCCAGGCCCTGCACCTGCAGCCGGACGCGCTGACGCAGCTGTTGTTGCTCGCCGTCCTCGCGGCGGGCTTCCACTGGGAGGACACGGGCCGGTCCTGGCCGATGGTCGTCGCCGCCGTCTTGCTGGCCGCGACGCGGGAGCACGGACTGGTCGTGCTCCCCGCCGTCGGGCTGGTGCTGGTCGGGCGGCGCTCGCCGAAGGTGGCCATCGGCCTCGCAGTGGCCGGGACGACGGGCATCCTGCTGAGCGCGTCGCTCCTCCCCGAACGGCTGGCCATGCCGCTTGCGACCACGGCCTTCGCAAGTGAAGCACCCCCCTGGGCCGCCATCGTCGGCGGAGCATGGGCTTCGCCGCTGGAGAACCAGGGACGTCTGTGGCTGCACATGCTCGCAGAGCACGGAGATCACTGGCTGATCCTGGTCCTGGGTGCCCTCGGGTTCTACCGTCGCGGACGCCTCACGGGCCTGGTCGTGCTCGCTCCGGCGCTGGCCCTGCTGCTCTTCTTCGGCCAGGCGAGGCACACCGCGGTGCTGCTGCCCGTCGCGGCCGTCGGGGTCGCGCTGGGGCGCTCCCGCCTGCTGACGGTGTTGGGCGCTCTCACCTTGCTGGTCACGCTGAGAGAGACTCCCCGCCACGCCGACGCGCTTCGCGCCGGGGCCGAGACCCAGCACCGGCTCCAGGACCTCACCGTCTGGATGGCCGAGCAGCCGGGGACCTGGGCCCTCGGCGGCCTGGACAACACGCCGAACCTGTATCTGGGCTGGCCTCGACACGCGGCGGAGTTCGACCCCTGCTCGCCCCGCTTCTCGGCGGCCGAGTGGCACACGATGTGGATCGGTCCCAAGCTCCCGGCGCCTCTGGAGCGGGCCTACGAGCGCGATGGCATGGAGGTCTGGAGGCTGCCCGGCGAGGGCTGCGTCGGCGTCGAGGTCACCGGTCCGCTCTACCTCCGGGAGCCGGTCGCAGCAGAAGCCGGAGCGTGCACCGCGCCGACCCCTGGTTCCTGCGATACAAGGTCTCCGATCATCAAGGAGGAGACACCATGATCACGATGCTCATCGCCCTCGGCTGTGGCGACAAGGACCCCGGAGACAGCGGCACGAACGCCGACAGCGGCAGCAACACCGACAGCGGCGGCGAGGAAGAAGCCTTCGCTCCCACCTGGGGCACCTGGACGACCGTCGACGGCGACATCGAGAACGACACCTGCAACTTCCCCGACGACGGTGGCGACACCGGCAGTGAGACGAGCGGCAGCGACATCGAGCTCGCTTCCACCGGCGAGGGCACCTTCACGATCGCCGTGGACGACGAGGACGGCACGTCCTTCACCTTCAACTGCACGCTCACCGACTGGGACTTCGCTTGCGACACCCAGGTCGTGATCGACGAGGACTTCGACGGCGAGCTCGCCGCCCAGGTCACCGGCTCCAGCAGCCCGAACGGCTCGTTCTCGGATGAGAACACGCTGTCTGGCCGCCAGGTGGTCGAGGTGACCTGCGAAGGCGACGACTGCGGCCAGGTCACCGAGTTCACGGGAATCGACTTCCCCTGCGGCTTCGAGATGCCCTTCACCGCGACCTACACCGGCGGCGAGTGAGAGCTCTGCAGGTCGCGACCTCGTGGCTGGC
>Ga0114933_10001628_pt1 | contig 24646 bp, 19 predicted proteins | sample 4SBtaG_FD_89691 | JGI IMG/M metagenome (GOLD analysis project Ga0114933, IMG submission 89691) | Deep subsurface microbial communities from Kolumbo volcano to uncover new lineages of life (NeLLi) - 4SBTROV12_W25 metaG | ecosystem: Environmental > Aquatic > Marine > Volcanic | place: Kolumbo... | reverse complement strand
TATATGCAATCTTCTAGAATCATTTTCCCCAAAATAGCATATGTAATGTTGATACTTATGAGCTCAGCATTACTAGGCTGCAGTGACGCACAGACCGATGAAGCGCCGAGTAGTACTGCATCTATTTTTGACACCTCAATTTCACCTTCATTGCCTATAGAATCACTCAACTCAGGACGAACTTTTTCCCTTCTGAAAGCAGACTGGAAACTTAATCCTATGAGACTGAATCGGCTTGTGAAGGCTGCTCGGCTTGAAGGAGGAATCTATTGGTCCGGTTACAATCAAGTGCAAATTGACGCTTGGTGCGCAGCATTTACTAATGAATTCGATGTCCCTTGTTCAGGCAGAGGGGTAAGCGCGAGGCAAATTATTACATCGCTGGCAGCGGAGAGTGACGCAAAACAGCCAAAAACAGATGTTGCCTATCTCTCAATGTCGCAAATGGCTCAGTATTTTGACAAAGGTCTAGCCTCTACTACAGATTGGGAGTCTTTAGGTATTAATCAAAGTAAAATTTGGTCTGATGGTGAACGCGGAAATGCAGTTGGCGTTATTCTGAGCCAGTACACGCATTTTGCTAATACCAATTACATCCAAGAAATGCCTGCTACCATATTTGATTGGGCAGACCCCCAATACAAGGGCCTCATTTGTGCACCAGATTTCCTACTTCGAGCGGGCAATGGTTTCCTAGGTCTACTTTATGATCCAGAGGTAATGATTCAATTGCACCGACACCTAATTGATGAAAATGACATGCTCGTGACTAATGATTGCGATGCCCTCCTCGTATCGGGTGAACGACCGCTTACCTACATGGGGTATGGGTTACCCTATAATTTGCTTGATACCGGCTACATTGAGCCTTTCTGGAATCCCGGCTTAGGAGCTAATCTTTTTAGCCACGCAATTGCCGCAGACGCTCCTCACCCTAACGCCGCAAAACTATTCACTGCGTGGTCATCCTCTCAGCGTGCGGCAGATATATCTTGGCAATCCATTCGGCAGGGATGGCCAGCATATGGAACTCTCCACGAAGTAGCTCCTCATTTTGACTATGACAAAATGGTATTTGAAAGCACTGATACCTATCGCCTCCGCAGCGAACGAACTCGCTATTTCCAAGAGAAGCTATTTGAAGGTAAACGCTAGGCGCTACGCAAGTCGTATAATTATGTAATAGTGAGAATTACGCTCCATAAACATGCTTCTTCAGCGTGGCATAGATATCATCATGTCATTTATCCAGTTTCTGCATTATTAGGGATACTCTTATTCGTTGGACCACCTTTAGTATTTACATTTTTTAGTGCATTTCAAGTTCCGCCGGAGTCGCAACTTTTTATTTCCGATTCTTCGTGGGGGATTACAAACTTTACGAATCTTTATGCAGAGGGTGCTTTGCATAAAACTTTACTCGATACTGCAATTTTCGCAGGGGCCTCAACATTACTTGCGACCATAATTTCAATAATTTTTGCATGGTTAGTGGAACGCACTGATCTACGTTTTAAGAACATCGTTGTGGTTGGAATAATAATTCCTATTCTTGTACCACCAGTAATAACGACTATCGGATGGATTCTGCTTTTAGGTGAGCGTACGGGAATGATTAATTCATTGATCCGCACTGTACTGCCTTTCTTACAAAGTGGCCCCATAGATATTTTCTCTATGTTTGGCATGATTCTAGCCCAGGGCTTATCGTTAGTTCCGCTACTTTTTATCTTTTTCATTGCAGCTCTTAGAGGGCTTGACAACGTATTAGAAGAAGCTGCACAAGCATCTGGGGCAAATACTCGCAGGATTTTATTCTCTATCACGCTTCCTTTACTGAGACCTCATCTACTTGCAGGTGCCTTGATTGCACTTATCTTTTCAATTGAAGCCTTTGAGGTACCACTATTCCTTGCATTGGGAGCCGATGCGAATATTCTAGCGAGTAGAGTTTTCTTCGCGTTAAATGACGCTGCAGGAAACGCTCCAGAATACGGAACAGTAAGTGCTCTTGGGCTTCATTTTCTATTAATTACTTCAATTCTGTTTTATTTATATGCTCAGCTTGTAAGGAAATCATACTCGTACCGAATGATTCCTATGAGGAAATCTTCTTTGATTCGACTAGGTAAATGGCAATTACCAGCAATCGCAATTATTACACTTTTCTTCTTCGTCACAGTTCTTCTGCCCTTTGCGGTACTGATTTGGACCAGTCTTCATGATCATTACATCCAGCCATCTTTCAGCTCATTAAATCTAATTTCTCTTGATCAGTATAGGAATTTACTTGAAGATTCTCGCTTCTTACCTGCACTGACCAATACAATGATCGTCGTAACTGTAGCGCCTACACTTGCAGTATTTATTGCCGTGATCACAGCATGGTCAACGCAGCGCAATCTTGCTACAGCAAAGCTTGCAAAATTACTGGACCTACTAGCTTCATCATCAATTGCGATACCTGGTGTTATTGCAGCAAACGGGTTATTGCTATTTTATTTGCGCCTAAATAGTTTATTGCCTTTATGGGTACCGCTTTGGGGGACTCTGGTAGTACTAATATTTGCTTACACATACAGAATTTCAATAGCTTACAGAATCCAGAAAGCAGGCTTTGCGCAATTAGACACAAGATTAGATGAAGCTGCTGCTACAAGTGGTGCTGGGTTATGGGCTACCTTGAGATTTATCACATTGCCTCTCTTAAAGTCTAACTGGGCAGGTGCTTGGGTATTACTTTCGCTTTACTCGCTAAAAGAACTGACTCTGCCCCTGATAATACATAGTGGCGGCCCTCCTGATTTAATTAGCACATTAATCTGGAAGCTTTGGGGCTACGATACAGGGCAAGCCGCAGCTCTTGCAGTGATATCAATTTTCTTTACTGCAGTGTTTCTTTTAGGCATTTGGAAGCTAATTTGGAAGAAATCACGCTAGAATAGGCCGCTTTCCCTTGGCTATCGCCCTCGATTGCGATAGCATCCATAATTGCTGCAAACTATGGAGAAGGTGCACTCTAATGACGACAACACCAGTAAAACAGTCAATTACTGTAACTATAAATGGAAAAGCGTATACCAAAGAGATTCCAACTTACAGAACTTTGGTTGATTTCATCAGATACGATGTGGGGCTTACAGGAACAAAAGAAGCCTGTAGTGTGGGTGTCTGTGGCGCCTGCACAATTGAAATGGATGGCAATATTACCGCCTCATGCATAACTCTCGCGGTTAAGGCAGATGGTGCCAATATAACTACCATAGAAGGCGTTGCCGATGGCGAAAAGCTCCATCCTATTCAGGAAGCATTTATCAATCATGGTGGCTTCCAGTGCGGTGCATGTACGCCAGGCCAAATAATGGCAGCAAAAGCCCTTTTGGAGCACAATCCTCACCCAAGTGAACCAGAAATTAAAGAATGGATGATGGGTAATCTTTGCAGATGTACGGGTTATTATCAGATTATTGAATCTATCCAAGCCGCTGCGGAGGCAAACTAAGATGCATGATTTTGAATTTCACGCCCCTGCGTCCTTAGACGAAGCTCTTACTCTTCTTTCCAAACATAATGATGATGCAAAAATTATGGCTGGCGGAACTTCTCTAACTACATTATTAAAACAGTCTTTGATTGCGCCGGCTCATATAATCAGCCTCCATAAAATCACGGAAATCAATTCAATTGAGGTTTCAGGAGATACTCTTAATATTGGCGGGCTGGTCACACAGCGTCAAGTTGAACTCTCCGATATCGTTAAAAAACACGCGCCTCTACTTGCAGATGCATATCGACGAGTTGCCACTGTCCGGATACGAAATGTTGCAACCGTTGGCGGTGGAATTGCACAAGCCGACCCTGCAATGGACCCACCCCCATCGTTGCTAATTCTCAATGCAAGCATAACTGCTACTTCATCAAAAGGCTCAAGAACATTACCTATCGAAGAAGTCTATGCTGACTACTACGAAACGACTTTGGAACCCGACGAGATTATCTCTCAAATCCATGTACCCGCTCAACCTGCGGGATCAAATTGGACTTACATAAAATATCTTCCTAGGACGGAAGATGATTACGCAACGGTCTCCGTAGCAGCTATTGGAAAAATCACAAACGGAGAAGTAGCAGAAGCGCGAATTGCACTTGGCGCAGTTTCTTCTACTGCCATTCGCGCGGCTACTGTTGAAAACGCTCTAGTAGGAATGAAACAATCTAGCCTCACTCGCGAAAAGCTAAAGGAAATTTCGCAAACTATTGCGGAAATAGTTGACCCTACGGACGATCCGCGAGGTTCAGCGTGGTACAAAAAAGATATGTCGGTTGTTTTCGCACGAAGGGCACTTGAAGAAGTGTTGAAATAACCCAATTTCTTTTCTTACCACCAGTGAATTTCATCTAAATCAGGGCTAGATACCTCTGCTGCATCCCAAGGTTTTGATGGCAAGTATTTCCATGCTCCATCAGAAAACATTACTAAAATGTTCCCACTTTCCATATTTTGGGCTACTCGAAGAGCAGTATGGAGGGTAGCCCCGCAGGAAACGCCTGCGAAAATACCCTCAGCGTGGATAACTTGCCTTGCAGTTCTGATTGCATGGGAGCTCTCCACCATAAACCTACCATTCAAAAAGTCTAAATCTAATAATGGAGGAATAAATCCTTCTGATAGGCTTCGAAGTCCTTGTAATTTCTCTCCGAGGCGAGGTTCAACACCTACAATTTTTAAATTAGGCCATTTCTCTCGAAGTTTCTTACCGACACCCATAATAGTGCCACCGGTACCTATCCCAGCAATAAAAACATCCACTTGCTTCATCTCATTAACGATTTCTAAGCCAGTGGTGCTGTAATGGCAATTGACATTCGCTTGATTCGTGAATTGGCCGAGAGCGTGATAACCAGGAGTTTCCAGCAACTCTTGCGCCCTATTCAATGCTCCTCCCATTCCCGATTGAGGTTCCACCCACTCTATATGCGCGCCATACAAATTTAATATATCCACTATGCTAGGCACTATTCCTCTAGGTAAAACTACATGTACTTTATATCCACGTCTGGGTGCTAATGCGGCAACAGCAATCGCCGTATTTCCCGTACTAGCTTCTACAATCGTATCCCCCATTTTTAAATCGCCGTGTTTCTCAGCAGCTTCAATCATTGATAGGACGATGCGATCTTTTATGCTACCGCTAGGGTTTTGCCCTTCTAGTTTTGCAAAAATACGGACTCTCGGGTTAGGAGTCATCCTGGTTAACTCAACAATAGGTGTATTCCCAACCATGCCAAACAAACCTACTCGATTAATTTCATCCATCTCAAATACTTCCCTTATTTTTAAAAGACCGCAATTGGGCAGCCTTTATCGTTGACTCCTTCGAAAGACTATCTTTCAATAAAACAAAATAGAAAGAGTGTATTTTTGCCTCCATCAAGTAGCCAAACTATTCAAGAAACAAGCCGACGCAGATCAGTTTTACCATCCCAATTTTCTGCTCTGCTTACTTTCTCACTTTCCTTCGTAATTCTAATTCTAATTGGGACTGTTCTATTAAGTCTCCCAATTTCAACAGTCGAAGAGGAACAGGTATCGATAATTAATGCTCTGTTCACTGCAACATCTGCTGTCTGCGTAACTGGTCTGGTAGTTGTATCAAGTAATGACTATTGGAGTCCTTTTGGGCAATTTATTATTTCTATACTTATGTTTGTGGGTGGACTCGGAATAATGAGTGCTGGGTTGCTTATGCTTGTAGCAGTCGGACGCCGTATCTCCCTTACTCAAAGGTTATTGATTCGTGAAACACTTGGTGGAACCGTGCCATTAGGAAACGTTACGCGATTAGGGTTCCTAATTGTTGCTTTTGCAGTATCTGTCCAATTTATTACTTTCATATTACTTTTCCTTCGATTAATTACGGATTACTCATTAGGGCAAGCCTTATGGCATAGCTTCTTCCATTCAATTTCCGCATTCAATAACGCCGGTTTCACCATTTTCCCTGAATCAACAAGCCTACAATCCTTCCAGTCAGATCCTTTCGTGCAAGGAATTATCGGTGTCAGTATTGTCTTAGGTTCACTCAGTTTCCCTGTAATCAATGAATTAGCTAGGCGACAGGGTTACCGCAGATGGACCTTAGATACGAAATTTGTAGTAATTGGCACATTAGGAGTCTGGGTTCTTGGAATTATTGCAATACTTCTATTTGAAGGCACGAATCAGCAAACTATAGGGAATTTACCGCTTGGTGAAAAAATAACAAATACGGTTTTTCAGGCGTTCACTTCCCGGACAGCAGGGTTCAGTACTATAGATTTTAGTGAAACACGTGCAGGAACTGATTTTATATTTATGCTTTTAATGTTTGTCGGCGGTGCATCAGGTTCTGTTGCTGGAGGCATTAAAATTAATACCGCTATGGTACTTTCAATTGCAGCCTTAGCCGCAATTAGAGGTCGGCCAAATATTGAGGTAATGAGAAGGGAAATTCCTTACTCGCAAGTTGCTCGTGCCTTAGCCTTACTTATACTTGCCGCAATTGGTGTAATTTTCTTCGTTTTAGCTCTTTCTTTCACAGAATTAGAAAAACTTGATTCGGGTATCTTTTCATTCAGGGACATTATGTTTGAAACCGTTTCTGCGTTCGGCACAGTTGGGCTCTCAAAAGGTATCACTCCCGAACTTTCAGAATTAGGTAAATTTGTTTTATCCATAGCAATGCTAATCGGTCGCCTAGGTCCTTTAACTATAATCTTAGGATTAGCATTTAAAGAAAAGAAACCTGTATATCGGTACGCTGAAGAACGCGTTAGAATTGGGTAATAGGGGTTTGATATGTCCCATCAAGTAGCAGTTATAGGAATGGGTAGGTTTGGAATAAGTCTTGCCTGCGAGCTCTATCGTATCGGGCATGACGTCCTTGCAGTTGACCGTTATGAAACACTGACTCAGCAAATGATGGGCCTAGTAACTTATTCGGTTACTGGTGATTCGACATCCATGCAATTCCTTGATGAAGTCGGTATCAGAAATTTTGATACCGCAGTAGTAGCAATTGGAGATATTCAAGCTAGCGTGCTGACTACTGTGCTTCTCAAGCGTACTTTTGAAGTTCCCGAGGTGGTAGCAAGGGCAACTAACGAACTACATGGAAAAACGCTTGAGGCAGTAGGAACTGATCGAGTTATTTACCCAGAACAAGAAACCGGACTGCGCACTGCCCACAGCCTCTTCCAGCGTGAAGTACTCGAGTATATGGAATTAAATGATACGTTTGGTCTCAGTAAAGTAAGCGTAACCACTAAAATGGTGGGGCTTACTTTGGAAAAAGCAGGTCTAAGTACCATTTCTTCAGATGTAACAGGAACCACTATTATTGCGATAAACCGAGGTTCCATTCCTATATTAAGTCCCTCCAAAGACGAAGTAATACAAACAGGGGATGAGCTGATTCTTGCTGGTCCAGAGGATACTCTCGAAAAATTTGGAAACTAAAAACCTAAATAATGAAATACGACAAGTTGCTTACTTAGGGCCTCCTGGGACCTTTACTGAACAGGCTGCGGTCAGCAGCTATCCCTCTGCTCTTTTACTCCCTTACCCGTCAATTGGCGATTCAGCATTAGCAGTATTAAAAAATGAAGCCGATGCAGCTTTATGCCCCATTGAAAATAGCCTTCAAGGGGCAGTAACAGATACGCTAGATGCTTTATTGCATCAAGAAGGCCTACATATACGAGGGGAATTAGCTTTAAAGATTGAACATACCCTTATGGCAAAACCTGGTACAACGATTGCTCAAATTGAACGAATCTACTCTCATCCACAAGCCTTAGGCCAATGCAGAAAGTACCTTTCTGCATTGGGAAATATTGAATTAGCTGCTGCACTTAGCACTGCTGGAGCTGTGAATGACGCGTTAAACTCTGATATACCAGCGGCTGCGATAGCTCCAATAAGAGCAGCGGATCTCTACGGAGCTACAGTACTGAAAAAAGGAATCCAAGATGATAATAATAATTACACCCGCTTTGTGGTTCTGAGTAAAAATGACAGCCCTTCAACAGGCAATGACCTAACTTCCATTGCCATCTCTTTTTCAGAGGATCGTGCAGGTCAATTATTCTCAGTTTTAAAAGAATTTGCTGCACGTAACATCAATTTGACGAAAATAGAATCGCGCCCTACAAGACTAGGGCTGGGAAAATATTATTTTCTTATGGACTTTGAGGGGCATCGGACGGATACAGAAATTATTAAGCTACTCAACATTATATCAACACAAGCTTCACTAATGAAAATCCTCGGATCCTATCCAAGGCGGCATTAGCCCCATTCTTGTTTTTTCTTACTCTCGCCTTTTCCTTTACCTGATTTGTCCGATTGTTTTTTCGTCGACTTTCCCGTTAATCCAGAAAGGAAACTTGTAGCAAATCCAACAGCATTGCCTGCTGCTGCTGCAAAAGAAAGCCCTTCTTCCAAAGGAGTCACTATACGATCTACAGCGACATCGGAAGCTCGTTCTACGTTGTTAACTACCCGCCCTACTGACTTTATAACACCAAGTACGGCCCTAAAGATTAAGAATGCAAAGACAAAAAGAGCAAGCGCTACAAAAATCCCTACGATTAAATAGGCGCTAATCAAAATATCCGGAACATTATTCAAAAAGTCTTCCATTGTTTCTCCATCAAGCATTTCTAGGCTAGCATTCATTTCAAAATGCTTCAATCTTACGTTGAGTGAGACATTGCTGTTATTTCGCTAAAAATTCGTAAATTGTAACTCCTGGGTTTTGGTAAATCACTTGTAACTGGAATCCCTCCATCTTGCTAAATTTACCTATTCCTTCTGAATCAAAGTAAACTCGTTCCGTAGGTCCAATGTATATGTACTGAACCTCGTATTTTCTCAATAATTTTTCAACTAATTCCAAATCCTCAGATTCATAGATTGTATATACATCCTGCTGCCTTTGCGTCACGAATTCAGGCTCTCTACCACCAGCCCCTCTCTGTTGAATCTGATGCCAATTCCATCCAAGCACCGAAGGTAATCCAGTGTATTTTGCAACCCGTGGGTACCATCTATATGCATGTTCAGTGACTCCTTCAAGAAATATAGGAGATCCTTTAATTTCCGATCTAATAAATTCAATAGCGGCCGCATCTTCTCTAAACCCATAAGGAGTATCATCTATTTCGCTAGAAGTAGGGCCAGGGTCAGTGTAAATCGAGCTATCTTGATAGGCTCGGCCGTTTAAGGACCATTCCTTGCCAGGATCAAACCTGTCTTTTACACGAGCGTAAGTTCCCATAATTGGGAAAATTCCCGAACTAATTATCGCTAATGCTAAGACAGTAAGCCAAATACTTTTATATGCAAGGACATTTCGGGTCCCTTCGAAATTTAACACTCCCTTTGCCCACATTACCCACAGGCCAAGACTGCCTGCAATTCCCCAAAAAATCCAAGCATTGAGGTAGAACTTGAATACGGTATTCATTCGATCGATATCATTTTCCGCCGTAACAAAGTCTACACCGACTCCAATGCCCAAGCTTAGTAACAGCAATGTAATCAAAAATATAGAAAACGGCATTTCAGGGTTAGATTTTTCTTTTAGCCATGAAAAACCAATAGCGATTATTGGTAGCAATAAAATAGATAGGAGTGCAGCATTTAACCATTCTTGGTATGGGCTGAAATTGAGAATAAGTATTCCTGTTACTACGAGAAGCGCACTAGTAAAATATCTTTTTCGCTTGAAATGAAACCGTTGGTAAAACTGCTGGCTAACCCATGAAATCGCAGTCAATACTAGCAGCGCATGAATCCCCCAATATTGCCAAACTTCGGTCCGCCATTGGCTCATCCTGAATCCTGAGAATGCAGAATCATAGGATAGATGGAACGGAAACCACAAAAGGTATGCAATGCCTGCAAATGCTACGCAGGCAGCGAAGCATTTGGCCAAAACCATTAGCAAATTAGGCTCTCTCCCTCTTAAATAGAACAGGAAAATTATCGTGCCAATACTAATCAGTCCGTACGCCGGAACATCCCATGTATTAATTGCAGCAAGGCTCCCTACTACCAAAGCAAGTACACTTACAGGAAGCAGTAATCGCGACAATAGAGCGTCTTTATATCCAGAGAGAATAAGGTTCAAAACTAAACCTATAATTAAAAGTTGTACAGGAATAGCGATAAGGTGTGCGTGAAGATCTGCAAACAAAAACGTCCAAAAAGGAAACTCTGTGATTGCTATTTCCCCTGGCATCATTCTGCTGCTGCGCCAATAATCAAAGGATCCAAAAGCTTCATTTTGCAGCACTCTTAGAAAGCCCTGCCCTACTTGAACAATCCCGTCAATATTTCCAAGCACCATTACAAAAAATGCCACCAACAGTCCGGCTAGGTACGCTGACGAATGCCTCACTTTCAAATTGGCTTTTCGCCTCATAGATTGAGCGAAGTTGTACCCTATGCTGAAAGCACTTGAAAACGCAATTGCAAAGAATGTAGGAATAGCTAAGTTGTAGGCTATCTCAGGGATTATTCCCGTTAATCGAATTATGGACGCCACTATGACAAACCCAAAGTAATAATAATTAATGAATCCGCCCGAAAACCATGGGTCATACGGAGGAAATACCGTGGACTTCACAACTGCAAGTAAATACGTAAAATCCATCGGCTTCTCCCCACCTCTCCATGGGTGCCAAAGCTCTGGGTTTGCAGCTCGTATAAGCACAAATGTGGAATATGCCAAAAGAAACAGTATTTCTACCTTCAGCAAATATCGCCAATTCCGACGAGCTAACTTCAGTAATTGAGGATTCCGATACAAAATCCCCGTTGATACGAACGTTATTATTAATATACTTATTAGAATGCTAGCGCGAGAAAACTCCCATATTCCTGTACTAGCACCCCACCAAACCAACCAAGACACCAGTAAAAGACCTAATGGCCGAGCCAGTACAAGCCCTCTGTCTGGTAACCATCTCATGACCTTTAAGGCAATAGGAATTGTGATCACATAAATTAATTCAATAGCAAGTAGCCATATTAGCCATGGCGCGAGTTTGTTTAACCCATCATCCGAGAAAATATTTAACCACGTGCCACCTTCGTATTGGATTTTTGCAACATCAGCGGACATTAATGCACGCTCTGGTGAACTTGGCGCATTCGTTAAAAGAATCGTACGCAATTTTTCAACGTTAAACCTAGATTTGTTTTGCCAAATAAGAACTAACGGGCGATCATAATTGACTACATTCTCATCCGCGTAACCAAGATTGATGTTATAGAAAGAGTCCTCTATCCCTGGAATCAATTCTGGTCGAGTCACTCCAGCTCTGGTAAAAGGATCATGCGATAAAGTAATGCCTAGGAACGAAGGATTACGTGAAAATCCATGCACTAATTCATACCCTAATTCTCCTGAAAATAGTGCATGGTAATAGGCACTACTATAAGGATACCTGTCAGGCAATCGTGCAATACTTCCCCAAGGGCGATTACTATAAGACATAATGTAATCTGCATCAGACAAAAGATTTGTAATTTCGGTTACTTTACGTAAAGAATCTTGTTCATACATTGGTAGCTGAACTACTGAAAACTTTCCTAGATTTGGAAACCCTTCATCCCAGTGATTATCCGTAATTAAAAAGTCTCCAGAACGCGCATTAGCATTTATCCATTCTGAGGCTTGAATACCAGGGTGGCTTTGTTTATAGATACCGACGAAAGAGATCGCATAAAAGAACGTCAGAAGCAAAACTAAAGCTCCCGTTACCCACACTAAATAGGCGCCAAAGTGAGACTTCTTTCTAATCTGATAATAGAGCTGCACATACCAATAGCTGCCGAATAAAACCATCACTGGTAATACCGGAATTACATATCGTAGAAATTTAACTTCAAAAAAGGGAATGACGCCTACCAGCAAAAACAATACCCACGAGAGCAACAGCCAATTCTTGTAGGCTGGTTTTTTAAGTGCATGAACTGTAGTTGCAACCAATCCCCCCCAGGCAAGTAATCCGAGAGGTATACCTAATGCCCAAACGATTGTTTGTTGAAGTTCATACAATCCTGTACGAGTAGTCCCAACGTATTGCAAAGTATAAGGAACCAACCCTGCGGTACGTGCAATCCCTGTTTCCCATCCCAAATCTCCAAAGTACTTATGGAAATCAAGGAGAGCGTACGGCTGCAAAATTAAAAAAACAAAAAGGCTTGAAATGAACGCCAATAATACCGGAGTAAAATTTTGGCGAAGCGCTACCACCCATAGCCCCTTATCTTGATAATCCTTCCATATTAAATACACATAAGTCAGCCCAAGAGGGGCAAGTATTGGAGCGCTGCTACCCCTAAATGCAAAAGTAACACCTATCACTAGACCTAACGCAATGTGATCAACGAGTCGCCGCTTCTCAACAACGTTTAACATCCACCAAAACGCCATTATCGCAAGGAGCATCACAAAAGACTCTGGCCTATAGAAATGACTCACCTGAATATTAATTACCATCAGCCCCATCAATGCGGCGGCAAATAACCCTGTAGCGACCCCAAATAGTCTGCGCCCGAGAAAGAAAAGAAACGCGACAGAAATAGTATCTACTAATGCAGCAATAATACGGCCTGCCGTCGCCAAATCCTGAAGTCTGATCTCTTCCATAAAGAAATCTAACCCAAAGCGAACGGCCACTAAAAGGTAGATTATTATTGACCCCAATGGAAACCAATGAGGATTTAAAGGGCTTGCATCTTTATCAAAAAATACGCTCACCCCAGGTAAACCAGGGGCATCCTTCGGGAAGTCTCTATTTTGGCAAGATTGCCACCCTGGTTGCTCAGTCAAAGTTAAATGCATGCACTCAGCGCGCATATATATCGAGCGCTCGTCAGGATGGTAAAAATTTCCTCCATCCCAATCAAGTCCTTGCATACGCAAAGCAAGAGAAAGAAGCAAAATTAAACCCAAGATTATTTGGGTTTTCCTCTGCTTTATTAGGGCGCGGGAATTATTCAAAACGGAACCTACGCATAAAAATAAATACCCGGAGATCCAGGTTACTAGTCTCCGCTATATCTATTTATTCATAATCCTTTTCGCGCAATCATCGCAGTCAAATCTGAAGTTCGGCAAGAATAGCCCCATTCGTTATCATACCAACCTAGGACTTTTACCATTGTTCCTTCCATTACCATCGTCGAATCTGCATCAAAAATACAGCTTGCCGGGTTCATTTTGATATCGCTGCTCACAATTTGATCCTCTGTGTACTCTAGAATTCCTTTGAGAGGACCTTCCGCGGCGCTTCTAAATGCGTTGTTCACTTCATCAACTGTCACTTTCCTGCCAAGGTCAGCAACAAAATCCGTGATCGAACCAGTTGGAACAGGCACACGCAAAGCCATTCCATGAAGCTTGCCATTTAATTCCGGAATCACAACTCCCACGACTTTGGCTGCACCGGTATTAGTAGGAATTATATTCTGTGCTGCGGAGCGAGCCCTGCGCATATCAGAATGTGCTTGATCAAGTATTTGCTGATCATTCGTGTAAGCATGCACTGTGGTCATCAGTCCATGCTCAATGCCGAATTCATCATTCAAAACTTTTATTAATTGAGCAACGCAGTTTGTAGTACATGAGGCATTTGAAATTACATGATGGGTATCGGGGTCATATTGATCAGCATTTACGCCCAATACCAATGTCTTATCTTCGCCAGAGGCTGGAGCTGAGATGATTACCTTCTTAGCACCTCCCTCAATATGCCCAGCTGCTTTTTCGCGTTGCGTAAATATACCGGTAGACTCAATAACGATATCGACTCCTAGATCTCCCCATGGTAAGTCTGAGGGGTTTCTCTCCGAAAGCGATTTAATCAGTTTTCCATCTACTTCTATCCCCCCATCCACGGTTTTAACAGTGCCAGGGAATCTGCCGTAATTGGAATCATACTTTAAGAGGTGCGCATTAACTTCTGGAGCAGCAAGGTCATTGACTGCCACCACTTCTAATTCATTTGAATGGCGCTCTAGCGTAGCTCTCAATACCTGCCGGCCAATACGCCCAAAACCATTAATTCCAACCCTAGTACTCATACTTACTTTGCCTCCATAACTGTGCTTTTTAGCAATCCCAATGCTACCTAGACACTAAGCATTGGACAAGAGATCCCTATCGCCATCCTTGGAAAGGTTTAATACCAGCGTAATAACCTTCCGACTGCAATTCGTCTTCAATTCTCAGTAATCGGTTATATTTTGCTACTCTCTCACTTCTAGCTGGAGCTCCTGTCTTTATCTGACCAGCTGAAGTAGCAACAGCAAGGTCTGCAATAGTTGTATCCTCTGTCTCTCCAGAACGATGGCTGATTACTGCATTCCAATTTGCAGATTTTGTCATATTTATAGCAGCGAGCGTTTCAGTAAGTGTTCCAATTTGGTTCAGTTTTACCAAAACAGCATTACCTGCCTTCAAATCTATGCCTTGTGAAATTCTTTCAGTGTTAGTAGTAAATAGATCATCACCAACCAGTTGAACTTTCCCTCCTAGCTTAGAAGTGAGCATACTCCAGCCTTCCCAATCATCCTCTGTAAGACCATCCTCAATACTCACTATGGGGTATTTTGAAATCCAACTTTCGTAATAGCCCACAAGCTCAAGGTTCGATAGCTTTGCTCCTTCTTTTGCGAGAAAGTATTTGCCATCTTCGTAAAACTCACTCGCCGCAACATCAAGGGCAATAGAGCAATCCTCTCCAGGGCGATATCCAGCTTTTTCAATGGCTTCTATTAAAAGTTCAACCGCAGCTTCGTTGGTATCCAATGACGGAGCAACTCCTCCTTCGTCTCCAACGTTGGTCGAAAGGCCTCGGGCACCAACTATCGATTTTAATGATTGATAGACTTCAGCTCCACACCGCAAAGCCTCTCTAAATGAATCAAATTTCAGCGGCATCACCATAAATTCCTGAAAATCCGTGGAATCCATAGCATGTCGTCCTCCGTTCAAAAGATTCAGCATAGGGGAGGGTAACGTCACACCATTTCCCAAGTATCTGAAAAGAGGCACGCCCGTAGAAGCTGCGGCTGCATGCGCATTAGCTAACGAGACTGCAAGAGTGGCATTTGCACCTACTTTTGATTTATCTGGAGTCCCATCCAGTGAAAGCATCGTATTATCTATTTCTTCTTGGTTCTTTGCATCAAGGCCAACAATACCTTTAGAAATCACTTCGTTCACATTAGATACAGCCTTTTGGGTACCTTTTCCAGCAAAGCGCAGGCTATCTCCATCTCGAAGTTCTAGTGCCTCATGGCTTCCTGTACTTGCGCCTGAAGGAACAGCAGCCCATCCTTTAGAGCCATCTTCTAAGATTATCTCTGCTTCCACAGTTGGGAGCCCTCTAGAATCGAGGATTTCCCTTGCATGGACCTTTAATATTCGCGACATTCAATCACCATCACTATTTAAAATATTCAATTACTGCGAGCTAAGGCCGCATCAATAGCTTTATTGACTGCTTCTGAAGGAGAGCTGGCTATTTGCAGTCCTATCGGCAAATCCGAACGCTCTGGCAACTTCCAAGTTTCTAGCCCGATCACGGGGATCCCGTCCCCAAGGGCGTGACCTATCTCTGAAAGTGTTCCATACGCTCCGTCAATAGCAATTACAGCACGACCAGTTTTTACAACTATTATGTTCCGCGCGTATCCCATGCCTGTCATGATGGGAAAATCAATAAATTCATTCGACAAATTTGGATCGTTGCCAGGCAATATCCCAATCGTGATCCCACCTTCGGACTTAGCTCCTCGACATACCGCTTCCATTACGCCTCGTAATCCTCCACAAACAACAGCTACACCTTTTTTGGCAAGTAATTGACCGACCGAATAGGCCATATCAATTGCATGCTTAGGAGGATCTGCGCCACCAATCACCGAAATTATTAGAGTTCTAGGCTTTAAGGCTTCAATATTCAAAGCATCGTCTACCATTAGCCCAAAAATGGACCTAAAGCATTTGTGGCACTATCTATGGCAGTCATCAAAGGAAGTGGGTATATACCGATAAGAACCATACCAATAAAGAGCAGCCAGATCGGGATTGAAGCCACAATACTAGGAGAAACTCTCACGCTATTGACCGCCTCATAGACGTACATTTGCTTAATTATTCTGATGTAATAGTAAAGAGAAATTAAGCTATTAACTACAGCAACTACCATTAACCATGTCAGGCCTGCTTGAACTGCAGACGTGAACAATAAAAATTTCGTGACGAACCCTGCGTAAATAGGAAGCCCGGCAAGTGAAAAAAGCGACGAGGCCATTACCATCGCCATGAAAGGCGAACGTGATGCCAATCCACTAAATCCCTCAATGCTTTCATCTCCTTGCCCTACTTCAATTGCCATAATTACAGAAAATGCTGCAAGGTTGGTAACGGCATAGCCACACATGTGCAAGATAACAGCATTCACACCATTTTCATTAAGTGAAATTAACCCAACGAGAATAAATCCAACTTGAGCGATGCTGCTGTATGCAAAAAGCCGTTTTATATTTTGCTGTACCAATGCTGTCAAAGTCCCAATAGTCATTGTGCCAGCAGCAAGTATGGCAAGTGGGAGTTGCCAATCATCCATGCTTCGATAACCCGCTTCCGCAAGAAAACGAATTAACAAAGCAATAACCGCAGCCTTAGACAGCACCGCTATAAAAGCGGTAATCGGAGTAGGTGCACCTTCATAAACATCGGGGGCCCACAAATGAAAAGGAACTAAGGACAGCTTGAAACCTATGCCTGCAAAGAATAATGCCAATCCTAAAATCACTGTCATTGATGGGTCGTTACCAGAGCCTCCCAAGAGAGCGCTCATTACGCTTTCCATGTACCTGAACGTTGTTTCGCCAATTGCACCGAAAAGAATAGCAATACCTAAAAGCATCAATGCAGAAGAGAGCGATCCAAGAAGGATATATTTAACTGCCGCTTCTGCAGAACGACCATCTCCTCTACTTATTGCAACAAGTACGTAGAGGCAAAAAGCCATTACTTCTATGGAAATATACGCCGTTAGCAATTCACCAGAAGAAGCGACTAAATCGGCCCCTAGTACTGCAAAAATTATCAGCGCATAGAATTCCCCAGGGTTTCTAATTTTACGATATACATAATCAATCGAAATTAATGTAACTGCAGCGCCAATTCCCATTGCCAAAATTTTGAAAATTAAGGAAAACCCATCAACAAAAATTAATTGTTCGTATAAATGCTCAGGATCTACTGAACGATTCGCAAAACTGTATATTGCAATAAAAATAAGCCCAATGGAGGCCAGCAGAGCCAATGTCAGGTTGTGCGCTCTCCGAGAACGCCAAGGAATTGAAAAATCGGCAATAAGTACAACAAATCCTAAACCGGCAATCAAAAATTCTGTTATTAAAAGTCCAAAATTAGGCATTATTAGGACATCCCTCTCAATATGACATCTACACTAGGCCTAATAACATCTAAAAACGGAGCCGGGAAAATTCCAACGACAACTATCGGGGTAAGTAAAAAGGCTCCAACCCCAAATTCTTTAGGCGATAAGTCTTTTAAACTTTCCCACTTAGGGTCAATAGGACCAAAGAATACCCTCCCTATAAGCCTCAATATGTACGTTGCGGTGATTGCTGCACCAATAATCCCCAGGGCCCCAAGTATAGGTTCCGTCCGAAACGTCCCAATGAAAACCAATAGCTCTGAAACAAATCCACTCAATCCCGGTAGACCCAGTGAAGCTAACCCTGCCACAATAAAAAACCCTGAAGCCCAACCCATTCTTGCAGACAGCCCATTTAACACTAGGGTATCGCGGGTATGAGTTCGTTCATAAATAGCTCCAACAATTGCAAAAAATAGAGCGGTCATAACTCCATGAGAAAACATCTGTAGTGATGCTCCTGTCAGGCCAATTATGTCAACCGTACCTATCCCCATAAGAACATACCCCATATGGCTTACACTGGAATATCCGATTACATATTTTAAGTCTGTCTGTGAAAGAGCAGAAACTGCGCCATAGACAACGTTAATTGTCCCGAGTATTAACAACGCCAAAGACCATGTCTCAAATCCTTCAGGCAAAAGCGTCATCCCGACACGGATAATCCCAAATGCTCCTAATTTCATTAATACGCCTGCATGCAACATGCTTACGGACGTAGGTGCAGCGACGTGCCCATCAGGAGACCAAGTATGAAAAGGCCATAAGCCAGCAAGTAAACCAAACCCAATCATCATCAAAGGAAATACTATATTCTGAAAATCTTTTGAAAGAGGTGCATCGGATGATTGTATTAACTCTCGCAACTCAAGCATATTAAAGGTGAGAGAACCAGTCTGAACATAAATCGTAATAACCCCTATCCAAACTAAAACACTTGCCGCCACAATCATCAAAACTAATTTAAGTGCCGAGTATTCTTTGGTCCTAGAAAAGTTTTTGAATTTAGAACTTGATCCCCAAACCGCTATCAGCAAATACATTGGCACAATTGCCAATTCGTAAAAGAAGAAGAAAAAGAACAGATCAATAGAAACGAAAGTACCGTAAACACCCGCAATCAACGCAAAGAGCAGTATGTAGTAATTTTTCGGTTGTTTTACAACATTGGTTGCGACCACAAGCCCAGTAACACTTACAATACCAGTTAGTAACACCATGAGTGCTGCAATTCCATCAACACCTAAACTAAAACCTATGCCAACACTCTCCAACCACTCGTATTCTTTTACAAATTGGAAGTCGTCGGCACTAGAGTTCTGATCAAATCCGATAAACACATATGCAGAAGCGAACATTAATAGCGCTCCAGCACTAATAGAAACCCATCGTATTGCCATAACCCACGCTGCAGGAGTAACCATTAACAGGGCCGCAGTTAAGGCTGGTAGGAAAATTAGTATTTCAAGAATATAACGATCCATGAATATCAGTTACTCAACCTAATGAAAAGTATCAACGCACATATTCCAATTATCATCCCCAAGCCATAGTCCGAAAAAAATCCTGTTACATGCCTTCGTAATCTATGACCTAGATGAACGGTCACAAGCCCAGGAGTATCAACTCCTAAATCATTAACAATTTTTCTGTCAAAGTGACCAAGCAGTTCGCTACTGGTGTTTACGATTCTCTTCACAAGCCATTCATATAAATGATCCATATAAAAGCGATTAATTAAAACCCTATGCAGAGGTTCAAGCTTCATAGACACCGTGTTTAACAATGTATGACCTTGTACATACAAACGATAACCGAGCAAGATGCCAGAGAATGCCAAAACTACGCTGATCCCCATCCAGACAAAGTTGAACTCAAATGCATGTGGATGCCCAGCCGAATAAACAAACGACCCTATCCCTCCATACCCATCAAATAAGGGCAATGCCAAAAAGCCTGTACACAAAGTAAGAATTGCAAGAACAGCAATAGGTGCAGACATTACCCTAGGAGCTTCTCTCACATCCTTATTGCTCGCCTTTATGTCTCCACCAAATACTAACCATCCAACTCTAAACATATATAACGCACTTATTACTATCGCGATAAGTAATAGAATTAGAAAAATTGGATTAAGATTCTCTGCAACTGACAATACAATCTCGTCTTTACTCCAAAAAGCATTCAATGGAGGAATTCCTGCTAAGGACAATGCTCCCACCAAAAATGCCGCAGAGGTAATTGGCATCCGCGATCTCAGCCCACCCATTTTTGTAATGTCGGTTTGGTCATGCATTGCATGCATAATTGAGCCTGCAGTAAGAAAAAGCATTGCCTTGGCAACCCCATGCATAAGCAAATGAAACACAGCTGCTGTATACCCCCCAGCACCGAGTGCGAGCATCATAAAACCGAGGTGGCTCATTGTAGAGTACGCCAAAATTCGCTTCAGATCTGTCATAACCAGGGCCATACTAGCCCCGGCCAGAGCAGTAATAATCCCCACTATTGCGATTGCTAATTGAACACTCTCAACGGCCTCGAATAAAGGAAATAGCCTTGCAACTAGAAACACACCTGCAGTTACCATGGTCGCTGCGTGTATCAAGGCGCTTACAGGAGTCGGACCTTCCATCGCATCTGGAAGCCACACATGCAATGGAAATTGAGCTGATTTCCCCATAGCCCCAAAAAATATTAAAAACGCACTTACAGTCGTAATAGACTGATCAGTCTCAGCTGCCGTAACACTGTTTAATATTGTAATGATGTCAAATGACCCAACTTCGACTACCAAAAGAACAATACCTATCAATAAGCCCACATCACCTACGCGCGTTGTGATAAATGCTTTTTTTGCAGCTTGTGATGCGGAAGTTCGTTCGTACCAAAATCCAATGAGAAGGTAGGAACATAGGCCAACCAATTCCCACCCTACGTAGAGAAGCAATAAATTATCCGCTAGCACCAAAGTCAGCATACTCGCTGCAAAAAGAGAGTGTGCAGCGAAATACCAACCTATTCGAGGATCATCTCTCTCCGTGCCTCCTACATGCCGACGCATATATCCCAGCGAATACAGCTGTACTACTAATGAAATAAAAGTAACGAGTACTAGCATCACAACTGTCAGAGGGTCAATAATAATCCCCCATCCAACAGCGATAGAACCTGCACTAAACCATTCTCTGGGATAGTGGTATAAAGCTGGGCCTTGATCAATTAAATCCAACAAGACCACCCAAGCACCAAGGAAAGCTAATAATGCTGCAACTACAGCAATATATTTTCCTTGCCAGGGTAAGTAATTGCGAAAAAGAGCAAGCGCAAAGAAAGCGCTAATTCCAAATATTGGTATGACCCAGGCTAGCTCCACGTTATCCCTTCATCTCTGTAATTTCATCGGTGTTTACAGAATCACGCCTTCGATAGAGTCGCATAACTATAGCGAGGGCAAGACCCACCTCGGCAGCGGCAATTGTAATAACAAAAATAGCAATTACTTGACCGGTCGCAACGCTCGCTTTGCCATACGATGCAACCGCTATTACGTATACATTGACCGCATTAAGCATCAGCTCTATGGCCATTAATACAAGAACGCTACTGCGCCTAGCCAATACCCCATACAATCCAACGCAAAATAAGAGTGCACTGAGCAACTGGAAATGAAGTAATGTCACTCTACACCCCTACGTCTCTGCCTCTTAGATCTTGAGGATTTTGAAGCACCAGAACCACCCGATTCATTAGATTTCGGTAATTTCTTTCCTATAAAAGGTATTTGCAGTAGAGGTTCTATATCCGGAAAAGTTTCATCTTCCTCTTTATCTGTCCGCCCAATAACGATCGCTCCCACCAAGGCAATCAGCAAGACAATAGAGGCTATCTCAAAAGGAATCACCCAATCAACAAAAAGAGTTTCTGCCAGCTTATCTAAGCTAATTGATTGCAAGTTTTCACTTTGAAATTTCTCTGCATCCGTTACAAACGCAAACGCCATAAACAAGAAAAGAATTAATGCGGCTGCAAGTGCAAATGGGCGCCTACGATTGTCTGACTGGTTCTCAAACTCCTCATTCTTCGTAAGCATTAGAGCAAATAAAATTACGATAGTTACGGCACCGCCGTAAATCAATATTTGAACCAGTGCGAGGAATTCCGCATATAGCAACACAAAAAGGCCTGCAACTCCTGCCAATGAAAGTAAAAGGAAAAGAGCAGCATGTACCACATTCCTGGCACTTACTACTCCTATAGCTGAAAACAGCGTAACTGCCGCAGCCAAATAAAAAGCCAATTGCGTCACTTAGTTCTCATCCTCCGCTGGTTTTTCTGGATTAGCTTTTACCAACGTCAGGGGTGCAGAACTAGTAGCTTTTTTCTTCAACGCAACTCCTGCAACATTTTTTTCAGGGTTCGCAGGGGACCAGTTGCTCGCATCCATATATCTACGTCCTTGCACTAATAAGGTTTCAAGGTTAGCCCGAGCACCGGCTCGCGCAAAGCTAGCCAATTCATGCTCGTATGACATTTCGATAGCATCAAAAGAGCACACATCAACACAAATACCACAAAGAATGCATCGATTTAAATTAATCTCAAATTCTTGAATTATTTTTCTTCTGTGACTAGTTCCTTCAGCGTATTGGGGGTTGTCATACATCACTGCTTTCATGCATTGAGTGGGGCATTCACGGACGCATACCATACAGCCTGTACAGAATGGCTCTTCTGCCGTTTGGTCTGTTAATAATGCGGGAAAACCCATATACCTAGGTTGAATCTGCAAATGCTCTTCAGGGTAATGTGCTGTCACAGGCCGTTTAAATAACCAGCCCAAAGTAGTTAGAAGGCCTTTTACACTAGCTATCATTCGATGGCTCCTTGATTCTCTGAACAGCATTAACCTGAACTGCTCGCTCAGCATACCTCCGTGCAATAGCAAGTGTGCCCTTGCGCTGGAAGCGTATTTGAATAATTGCAGGTATCGCTATTAGCGCCAATGACATCACCGTCAATGTCCACACTGGCCATCCATAAAAAATTTGCACCGCAGTGGCGAAAATACTTGCAAAGGCGAGAGGAATTAAAACTTTCCAACCAAAGCTCATTAATTGATCAATTCGAAGCCGTGGATACGTAGCCCTAATCCAAAAGATTATTGATGCAAGAAAATATGTCTTCGCTACAAACACTAGAAGAGCCAAAATCATTGGCAGGTCTGAAAATGGCCAATTCCAGCCGCCAAGGAACAATAATGCTCCAAGCGCTGCTATCACAAAAGTATTCACGTATTCTGCGAGGAAGAAAATAGCCCAATGCGCTCCACTATATTCCACAAAAGGACCACCCACTACTTCTGATTCAGCAAAGTAAATGTCAAATGGCGTTCGCCCAACTTCAGCCAAACCTGCTATCAAAAACACCAAAAAAGCTAAGGGCTGAATCACAATATAAGGCACTTTTGCTTGAGCATCCACTACCGCCAAAAAATTCATTGAATCCGTCATCATCACCACCACAATAACTGCCATAATGATCGGAATCTCGTAGCTAACTAGCTGAGCTGCAGATCTAAATCCACCCAAAATTGCATATTTACTATTCGAGCTCCACCCCGCTAAAACCAAGCCCACAATACTTAACACTGAAATCGCAATAAAGAAAAACAAACCTAAGTCCAAACTCCTAACAACCAATCCAGGAGAAAGTGGAATAGTAATCCATACAACGAAGCTCGGGACAAAAACTAGCAAAGGTGCAACATTAAACAAAATTTTTGAAGATTTATCTGGAGCAACATCTTCCTTTGTTACAAGTTTGATTCCATCAGCTACGACTTGCAAAAGGCCCAATGGCCCTACACGAGTCGGACCAACTCTCCCTTGCAAGTGCCCTAATTCTTTCCTTTCAAGCCAAACTAATGAAATCCCAAATATTGTAACCATAGTTAAGAGAGCAAATAGCGCAATTACAATTTTCAGGATTAAAAATACCGTTAATTGACTAGAGGGATCACCCAACAGGTTAACGCTTATTACAAAAGCGGAGATGATCGCCAAGAACCCACCTAATATAATTGCGAAAAGCAATAATTGAGCAGGCAAACTCCTCATCTGTCTACCTCACCTAGAACAATATCTAAAGAACCCAATATAGATACAGCATCTGCAATGTATGCCTCTTTCATCATTGGGCGTAATGCTACCAAGTTGCAAAACGAAGGAGGTCGCACTTTTACGCGATACGGCTTATCACTGCCGTCACTCACCAAAAACACCCCGATATCCCCTCGAGGATTTTCACCATGAACGTATACTTCACCCTTTGGAGGACGCACTATCCTACGTATTTCAGCAATTACAGGTCCTTTTTCTATTTGCTCAAGGCATTGGCGTATCATTGCGATTGATTCATTGCATTCCAGAACTCTCATATAATACCGGTCCCAGCAATCTCCGTTCTCTCCGATAGGAACCTTATAATTCAGGTTCCTATAAATTTCATACGTATCATCTTTCCTTACATCATACGGAACACCACTAGCCCTTAAGCTTGGGCCCGTTAACCCACAGGAAATCGCCATAGCGGCGTCAATTTTTCCGACCCCTTGGGTTCGCGCAAGAAAAACTTCATTGAAAGTTAGTAGCCTATCTAGCTCTGCCACTCCATGCTCAACTCTATCCAATACCTCGCGTGTGCGCTGCATGAAATCGACAGGAACGTCCTCTTTCACGCCACCTATTCGAATAAAGTTATGCATCATCCGAGCTCCGGTGACCGACTCGAATAAATTTTCAATCCTTTCACGCTCTCGAAATCCATACATTATTGGGGTCATTGCCCCTAAATCGATAGCGTATGTACCAATGAATAATAGATGGCTTGCTAGACGATTCAACTCAGCCAAGATTACTCGGATATATTGCGCTCGGGCTGGAACATCAACAGCCATTAATGACTCTACCGCCCGACAGAATATTAATTCATTATTTAAATTCGAAACGTAGTCAAGTCGATCAAACAACGTTATAACCTGACCGTAATTTTCGTTTTCCGCGAGCTTCTCGGATCCCCTATGTAAATAGCCGATATGGGGAGTTAC